>TARA_B110001450_G_scaffold215319_1_pt1 | contig 15542 bp, 17 predicted proteins | sample TARA_B110001450 | Tara Oceans TARA_B110001450 (sample SAMEA4396538) | marine metagenome | biome: Polar Biome; feature: [SRF] surface water layer (ENVO:00010504); material: water (ENVO:00002006), including particulate matter (ENVO:01000060) such as... | depth 5 m | reverse complement strand
CGCTTTTCAATTGGCCTCAGCTCGTATGGGCTGGTCTATGGCAGATCTGGATACTCTGACAGTTCATGGTCGCCCTGTTGAACAGATGATTGCCTTCATTCAGCCAGATCAGAGATTATTGATTTTGACGACAGGCGCTGAAACGCCTGGCCAAATTGCGCAGTTTTTGACTGAACGTGGGTTTGGGGATTCGACGCTCACAGTTTTTGCGGCAATGGGGGGAAAAGATGAGCAAAAATTTGAGGCGACTGCTCAGGGTTGGGATCATAATGTGCCTGCGTTTAACACACTGGCGGTTGAGTGTGTTGCCTCGTCAGACGCGGTATTACTGCCACGGGTTCCCGGACTGCCAGATGAATTTTTTAAGCATGATGGTACAATGACAAAGCGTGAAGTTCGTGCTGTCAGTATTGCTAAGTTGATGCCGATGCGAGGGGCATTACTCTGGGATATTGGTACGGGTTGTGGGTCCGTTGCCATTGAATGGATGCGGGCTGCCCGCGATGCTTGTGCAATTGGAATAGAACCTCGTGCAGACCGACGTGCACTTGCTGGCCAAAATGCTCTAACATTGGGCACTCCCAAGCTGAAACTTATTGAGGGCACTGCGCCCCAAGCATTGGTCGGTCTTGAGGCTCCAGATGCAATTTTTGTAGGGGGTGGGTTGACTGATGGCGTGTTTGATGCCGCTTGGGACGTGTTGAAACCTTTAGGGCGGCTCGTTTCGAATGCAGTTACTCTTGAAAGCGAAGAAATTCTTAATAATTTACATAAAAAACATGGTGGTGAATTGGTGCGCCTTTCTATCACGCGTGCCGAACCAGTTGGGCCTTATCGAGGTTGGCGTCCATTTATGCCGGTCACCCAATGGAGTTTAATCAAGCGATGAGCGGTATTCTTTATGGGGTGGGTCTGGGCCCGGGGGATCCTGATCTTATTACGTTAAAAGCCAGCCGTCTGATTGCGGGCGCCCGAGTTATTGCATATCCAAGCCTCGCTGGTGGTGCGAGTTTTGCCCGAGCGATAGCGGCAGACTTGATATCACCCAATGCTGAAGAAATTGTGATGGATGTTCCCATGACGGTTGAACGCGAGCCTGCTCAAGCGGCTTATGACATTGGGGCTCAGAAAATCGCAGTGGTCCTAGATCGTGGTGAAGATGTTGTATGCCTTTGTGAAGGAGATCCTTTTTTCTACGGTAGTTTTATGTATCTTTATGCCCGATTAGCTGTGGATTATGCTGTTGATGTGGTTCCGGGCGTGACTTCAATTACAACCTGTGCTGCACGTGCAGGCATGCCTTTAGCTGCACGAAATGAACGGCTTACAGTGTTGCCTGGCCCATTGCCTGCAAACGAATTGCGTGACCGGATTGAGGGCGCTGAAAGTGTTGCTATCATGAAGGTTGGGCGTCACCTTTCAAAAATTAGAGAAGTAATTGAAGCGTTAGGTTTGACGGATAAAGCGGCCTATATCGAACGCGCTAGCCTGCCTGATGAACTAGTTTGTCCTTTGGCTGAAGCACCTGAGAAAGCCCCATACTTTTCAATGATCTTACTTACGAAAGGGGCCGATCCATGGCTCTAAAACCGGTTGTAATAGCTTTAAATGCATCTGGTCTCGCTACGGCGCAAAAAGTTGCAGAGGTGCTAGGTGCTCAGGTTCATGGCCGTGAGGGTCGTGTTGCTCAAGCCGACGCTTGGTTTGCGAATGCTCTGGATCATGCCCGTGATTTGTTTGCCGCAGGCGTACCTATTGTTGGCGTTTGCGCAAGTGGTATTCTCATCCGAGCAGTGGCGCCCTTATTGGTGGATAAAACCACTGAACCCCCCGTTGTTTCAGTGTCAGATGATGGTTCTGTTGTTGTGCCATTGTTGGGTGGTCACCATGGTGCAAACCGATTGGCTCGTGAAATTGCTCAGGCTTTGGGTGGCGTGGCAGCGGTTACAACGGCAGGGGACGTGTCTTTAGGAATCTCGCTTGATGAGCCGCCACCAGGCTGGGCTTTGATAAACCCATCTGACGCTAAGGGTGTAATGTCTGAATTGCTTGCAGGCGGTGGCGCTAGCGTTGTCGGTTCAGATATAAAGCAAGCCACTTGGTTGGAAGGTCTACCAGAGGGTCAAAATATTCGTCTAACGTGTTCAATGGAACAAGCAATGGATCTTGGGCCAACGCATCTACAGTTTACACCACGACGCGTAACTGTTGGTGTTGGTTGCGCACGCAATTGCCCGCCAGAAGAAATGGCGTATTTGGTTCGTGAGACACTGAATGATGCAGGCATTTGTGATGCAGCTTTGCATTCCATCAATACAATTTCATTGAAAGCTGATGAGCCTGCTATCCTGGGTTTAGCAACCCTGCTCAATGCCCCTTTGCGTTTATTCTCGGCAGAACAATTAGAAGCAGAAACACCGCGGTTGGCAAATCCATCGGATGTCGTTTTTGCAGAGGTTGGGTGCCACGGCGTCAGCGAGGCGGCGGCGCTGGCTCAGGTGGGTGCAAATGGAAAATTGTTTATTGCCAAACGCAAAACTGCAAATGCTACTGTCGCTTTGGCAATCCATGATCAGCCTTTGTTGAATTATCAAGGAACGCCCAGGGGCCGTTTGTCTGTAGTTGGCATTGGACCCGGGCAAGCAGCTTGGCGTACGCCTGAAGTGTCCCGCCTTGTGGCGGATGCTGAGGAATTAGTGGGTTACGGTTTATATATTGACCTCTTAGGACCTCTGGCCGCTGGCAAGTCACGCTCTGATTTTCCGCTTGGTGGTGAAGAAGCTCGTTGCCGCTACGCATTAGAGCAAGCAGGTAAAGGCAAAAATGTGGCCTTAGTTTGTTCTGGTGACGCAGGGATCTATGCTATGGGGGCGTTGGTTTTTGAATTGCTTGATCGAGGCGTTGATCAAATGGGTGTAAGTGCCGCCGCGCGTCGTGTTGAGGTTGTTTGCTCGCCTGGTATCTCTGCGCTGCAAGGTGCTGCGGCACGTGCCGGTGCACCTTTGGGGCATGATTTTTGTACTATTTCACTCTCTGATCTTTTGACCCCACGAGACGATATTTTGAGACGCCTTAAAGCAGCAGCAGAGGGTGATTTTGTGATTGCGTTTTACAATCCGGTTTCTAAAACCCGCCGTACACTTTTGGCAGAAGCTCGTGAAATTCTGTTGCAGCACAGGCCTGCAAATACGCCGGTAATGCTTGCCAGCTCTTTAGGTCGCCCTGAGGAGAATGTGTGCTATCGACGCCTGGCTGATTTAAAAGTTGATGAGGTTGATATGTTAACCGTTGTTTTGATTGGTTCTTCTAATTCACGGCTTGCTCAGTTGGGTGAGGGACCGCGCATGTTCACGCCACGTGGTTATGCCCGCAAAATTGATGGTGATTTAGCTAAGCATAATAAGAGTAATGAAATATGACAGTATATTTCATAGGAGCAGGTCCAGGTGACCCGGAACTACTCACTCTCAAAGCTGCTCGGATTATTGGGCAATGTCCTGTGTGCCTCTACGCTGGTTCTCTTGTTCCTGCCGAAGTTGTGGGCTGCGCGCCGGATGGCGCTAAAGTACTTGATACAGCTTCTATGAACCTTGATGAAACCCATGCTGAGATTTTGGAGGCGCAGGCACAGGGAAAAGATGTTGCTCGTGTGCATTCGGGTGATCCTTCACTTTATGGTGCAATTGCAGAGCAAATTCGCAGGCTGCGTACTGATGGTATTGAATATGAAATTATCCCAGGCGTGCCTGCGTATGCTGCCGTTGCCGCCGCTCTTAAGCAAGAACTAACCATTCCAGAGATTGCACAGTCTATTGTTTTGACTCGCATGTCGATGAAATCAACATCGATGCCGGCAGGTGAAACATTGGAGAATTTTGCGATTTCAGGGGCTACACTCGCTATTCACCTCGCAATACGAAATATGCGTGAAATTGAACGGGTGCTGATTCCCCATTATGGTGAAGACTGCCCTGTAGTTGTTGCGTATAGGGCGAGTTGGCCTGACCAAATTATAATTCGCGGCATCTTGAGTGATATTCGCAAAAAAGTGAGAGATGCAAAAATCACGCGTACCGCTCTTATTTTGGTTGGTCGGGCGTTGACTGAGCAACAAGATTTTGTAGATTCAGCCCTTTATGATCCAGATATAGAGCACATCCTGCGAAATCGGAAAACATGATTTGAGTAGTTGCTAGAATAAAAGTTTTTAGTTCCCCATTGGCTATCTTGACGGAGGTATAATTCCGGATCACGCTTAACAAAGGGGGCGCTTGATGACCACATTTGTACCGAAAGAAGTAGCTGATGGCTTGGAAGCCGCACGCAAAAATGCCTTGAGAAAAAAAAGTCGACTGCGGGTGCGGGCTGGCTCCAAGATATTGACCATACTCAAGTACTGGGACAATGGTTTTACGGTTGATATGGAAGATGCACCACAATTGCGAGGTTTAGTCGACCTCTATGATGGTACACGTCATCTATATCAATGTCTGATAATTGCATCGGCGGAAGATGGGGACGAGATTTACTATGAATTCAAACGCAATACGCTGGCTGTTGACAGAGCGCCGCTTGATTTCGCGCGTGAGGTGGATGCTCCAATTGCGTTGATCAGCCATAATTAAAAATATTTTTGCCTGATAATACCTAACAAAACTATTGTAGATCACTGAATGCGACTTTCATATTATCCACTGCTTTTAATATATTTGCACGGGTCATTCCGATGTTGAAGCGCAAAAAGGTTTCACCACCCGTTCCGAATGTTGGGCCATGATTAGTCGCAATCTTTGCCTTTTCTTGTACTCGTTTTATAACTTCTTCTAAGGACATTCCGGTGTCTGAGAAATCTACCCAAGCCAGGTACGTGGCCTCGAGAGGCATGGATTTCACTCCTGGAATAGAATTCACACCCTCTTCAAAGATTTTCTTATTTTCCCCAAGGTATTCCATTAGATCATCAACCCAAATTGCACCCTCTGGCGAATAGGCCTCTGTGGTCATATGCAAGCCAAATGAGTTTGGAGAGATACCAAGTGCAGCAGCACGTTGCGAAAATTTAGACTGAAGTTCAGAGTTTTCGATAATCACATTGCCAGTGTGACCTCCCGCAATATTAAAGGTCTTCGTAGCTGCTGTCATCATGATCAATCGATCACTAATTCCGTCGATCAACGCCATAGGAGTATGGTGGACCCCGTACGTAAGATCATGGTGGATTTCATCACTGACCAAAATCAGATCATGGCGGATGGCGAAGTCGGCGACTGTTTGTAATTCTTCAAGTGACCAGACCCTACCACCGGGGTTGTGTGGTGAGCAAAGTACTATCATCTTGGCGTTGTCAGGAACTGAGGCTTCGTAAGCTATAAAGTCCATCTCATATCGGCCATTATTATTCACTAAAGGCATCTCGATGACTTCGCGGTTATTGGCTAAGATGACTTTTGCAAATGAATGGTAAACTGGCGTGAACAAAATTACCCCATCATTGGGCTTGGTGAAAGCTTCAATGCACATTGCAGTGCCATGAACCAGGCCATGGGTGGTGAAGACGCCTTCTCTGGGAATGTCCCAGTTATGACGATTTTTCATCCACCACTCAATTGCGTTAAGATATTTAGTTTCGTCGCCAAAATAGCCATAAATACCATGATCCAACATTTTGCTGAGCCCGTCTTGGATAACTTGTGGTGGTCTGAAATCCATATCTGCCACCCACATAGCGAGACCGTCTTCAGCGGAAACTCCGTAAATCGACTCCATCATATCCCATTTTGAAGAATTCGAACCTCGGCGATCAATTTTGTCATCAAAGGTCATAAATTATCCTAGTTTAGTTTTTTGGGATAGTTACCTATGCCTCAGACAGGATCAAGCACAGATTGGATTGATTTTGCCTTGCTTAAAAAAAGTAATAATTTCGATCATTTAGGAATTTTTAAGGGATAGAGACCAAAGAAATTTTCCCAGTAGCAATTGCAGAGATAGAATGAATTGAATAATACCTACACTATGACGATACGCAAGATTTTGATACACCCCGATGCCCGCTTAAAGAAAAAAGCAGCCCCTGTGACTGAGGTTACGTCTTCTATTGAACTGCTAGCAGAAGATATGATTGAGACCATGTATGACGCGCCAGGCATTGGTCTGGCAGCGCCACAAATCGGGGTGATGACGCGTATTTTCGTGATGGACTGCGTCAAAGATGAGGGCGAAGCGCCTAGGCCGATGGTCCTTATGAATCCTGAAATTACCTGGGCGTCAGATGAAATCAGTAGCTATGAAGAGGGCTGTCTATCCATTCCTGAACAATATGGGGACGTTCAACGGCCTGCTGAAGTTGAGATGCATTGGATGGGACTAGATGGGCAGTTGCACCAAGAGCGGTTCAATGGGCTGTGGGCTACATGTGTGCAACATGAATTGGATCACTTGAATGGAAAGCTGTTCATTGATTATCTGAAACCTCTCCGCCGACAAATGATTACTCGTAAAATGCAGAAACTGAAACGTGAAACGGCCCGCAAATGATCCGCGCTACAGTTCCTTGGCCACATGCTTGCTTGACGGCTATTGCTGCTCCAGTTGAGGTGGTGACGTCAGAAATTCTGGATATTTGGCAAAATATGATTTCTGTCATGGAGGCAATGCCTGGTGTGGGCCTTGCGGCACCTCAGCTAGGCATTGGAAAGCGCCTTGCAGTTGTTGATGCCTCTACGTCGCGGGGACGAGTTTTACGGATGGCCAACCCAGAGGTTTTACATGTGTCAAACAAAATAGAATTTGGCGAAGAAGCTAGTCCCAATCTGCCTTTTGTCTCGGCTCAAGTGGAACGCCCTCGTGGCATTACTGTGCGTTATATCGACGAAAATGGTGAGCTACAGGAAAAAGATTTGGTTCATCTTTGGGCACGTTCGACATTACACCAAATAGATCACCTGAATGGCCTAATGTATTTCGACAAACTGTCAAAACTTAAACGTGATATGTTACTTAAAAAGGCACGAAAACTATGCGCATAGTTTTCATGGGGACGCCTGAATTTTCGGTTACAGTTCTAAAGAATTTGGCGGATGCAGGGCATGAGATTGTAGCTGTTTACAGCCAACCTCCTCGCAAGTCTGGAAGGGGGCTAAAACTTCGCATATCACCGGTTCATGCTTGTGCTAATGAACGTGGGTTCCCTGTTTATTGCCCGATAAATTTCCGAGATATGACAGACGTTGATGCTTTTGAATCACATCAAGCAGATGTTGCGGTTGTTGTGGCCTATGGTTTAATTCTGCCGCAAACTTTGCTTGAGATGCCTCGCTTTGGGTGTTTGAACATCCATGCTAGCCTACTGCCGCGCTGGCGTGGAGCGGCACCCATTCACCGTGCAATAATGTCAGGGGATACGGAAACGGGCGTTTGTATTTTGCAAATGGATTCTGGTCTGGATACTGGAGCGGTACGACTTCAACGAGTTTTGAAGATTGGATCGACGGAGACTACTCTTCAGCTACATAATCGTTTGGCGCCCCTTGGCGCACAGGCTGTTCTGGATGTTTTGGCAGATTTAGATGAATATCCACCAATTGGGCAACCTTCTGCCGGGATGAGTTACGCTGAGAAAATAGATAAGTCAGAGGCTCGTATAAACTGGACCCGGTCGGCCATGGATATCGATCGTCAAATCCGTGCCCTGTCGCCGTTTCCAGGAGCTTGGTGTATGTTACAGGGTGAGCGGGTAAAAATTTTGGCGTCTGAATTGGCTGTGGGAGAGGGTATGCCAGGCACAATACTGGATTCCAATCTACGAATTTCTTGTGGTCGAGGCGCTGTTAAGGTGCTGCGATTGCAATTGGCCGGCAAAAAGCCCCAAGATGCAGAAGCTTTTGTGCGAAGCTTTGGTGTGCTGGGGCGCCTTGATTGAAACTCAATTTTCTATTTGGCCTTGAACGGTTCCATGCCGGATCGCGCTAATTCATCTGCCAGCTCGTTTTCTGGATGCCCTGCATGACCTTTTACCCATTCCCAGGTTACCTGGTGTTTTTCGCGTACAGTATCAAGTCGTTTCCATAGATCCTCGTTTTTAACGGGCTTTTTGGCGGCGGTCTTCCAGCCATTCCGTTTCCAGCCGATAATCCATTTTGTCACACCATCTTTTACGTAAACGCTGTCTGTAACGATGGTGATCTCCGAAGGCCTGTCCAGAGCCTCAAGTGCTGAAATTGCCGCCATCAACTCCATTCGGTTATTTGTTGTATCCGCTGCTCCGCCTTTTAAGGACCGCTGTTTCACAACTTCATCCACAGATTTTGCTTGTATCACAACGCCCCAACCGCCTGGGCCTGGATTTCCGCTGCAAGCTCCATCGGTATATGCGATTAAATTATGCATGCGCTGTTAACATTATGAAAGGCTCAATGTTTCCAGCGAGACCCAATTCTTTTCCTTCGCGTTGATCGCGCAATTCGAAGCCCGCATCTTTTAGATTTTGTACTAATTCATCAGTGGAGTAATAGGTGTAAAACCGACCGAGGTGATCACGAGTTTCACCTTCTCCTAATTTCATTCCAAGGTGGAAAATGCCCCTGGAATTAAGTGCTAAATGGCAGGCGGCAATGTGGCGAATGAAGTCGTTCCGCTTTGCATGAAGCAGTGAGAAATTTGCATATATCCCATCGTAAGTGGCACATTCTGGGAGTTCATCAAACGTTGCTTGTCGGGCGCTCACGCCTGGGTGCCGTGAGGCGGCTTCTACCATTTTTGAACTTCCGTCTGTAGCATCAACTTTAAGGCGTTGCCGCGCCATTTCAGCGGCTGCTAACCCTGGGCCACATCCTAAATCGAGAACGCGGCCCCCTTTTGGAATTGCTTTTATAAAGGCTATCAAAGACCTACTGGGCGGTGCACTGGTTAGGCGCATATAGTCTTCAATTTTGGCATCATAGACCGAGAGTGTTTCGAGGTCCTCCATTATATCGCCTTTATATAAATTGAATTGCAGGTTTTTCTTTGGGTGCAGATCATATGGGTTCTCTAAGTATTTTTGGAACTTTAAAACTGACATTCTCTTGTGCCGTTTGCACCGTTTCGATTGCCACCGTGTAATGTTCTGAAAAGGCGTCTACCACCTCCTGGATTAAGATATCTGGGGCGGAGGCGCCGGCAGTGATGCCAATACTTTTGATTCCTGAAAGTGCGCGCCAATCAATATCTGCACTGCGTTGAACTAATTGAGTGTAGCCGCACCCAGCGCGTGCCGCTACCTCAACTAATCGTTTTGAATTTGAAGAATTTGGGGCGCCGACAACTAGTAAAGCATCGGACAAAGGAGCAATCGCCTTGACGGCTTCTTGACGGTTTGTCGTAGCGTAGCAAATATCTTCTTTATGGGGGCCAATAATTGCGGGGAACCGGTATTTTAGCGCTGCAACGATGCTTGCAGTATCATCCACTGAAAGCGTCGTTTGTGTTATGTATGCTAGATTATTTGGATCCCTGACCGAAGCTAAGGCAACATCGGCTTCCGTTTCAACCAAAAGGACTTCGCCTTCGGGAAGCTGGCCCATCGTACCAATAGTTTCGGGATGGCCTTCATGACCTATCATGATAATTTGAAAACCATTTTGTGAGTGTCGCTCAGCTTCTATATGAACCTTGCTGACCAAAGGACAGGTCGCGTCAACAAAAATCATATTTCGAGCTGTGGCAGCATTTGGAACGGATTTAGGGACGCCATGCGCTGAAAAGATCACTGGACGGTCATCGGGGCATTCATCAATTTCGTTAATAAATATAGCACCTTGATCTTTCAAATTGTCGACCACAAATTTATTGTGTACTATTTCGTGCCGGACATAAACTGGTGCACCCCATTTTAGCAAAGCCATTTCCACGATTTTAATGGCACGGTCAACTCCTGCGCAAAAGCCGCGTGGAGCTGCAAGATAAAGACTAAGGTGGGGCTTGGCCATCATTAATATGATCCTTTACTAATCAAAATACGCTCGTCTGGCGGGATCGTCTAAAGTGTTTAAAAGAATTTAATCTTGTCGAATATCTTCTGCTTGTGGAGGCGTCTCACTTGGTTCACGAGACGGGCGTCCAATGGCGTCACGCAGTGCATCTAACTCAATGAAATTATCACATTGCCGCCGCAACTCATCTGCTATCATTGGTGGTTGGCTACGTATAGTTGACACAACAGAAACCCGAACTCCTTGGCGCTGAACAGCTTCTATCATTGGACGAAAATCACCATCACCCGAAAATAAAACAATATGGTCTACATGCGGAGCCAATTCCATTGCGTTGACGGCAAGCTCAATATCCATGTTGCCTTTAATCTTGCGGCGGCCTTGGCTGTCTGTAAATTCTTTTGCAGTTTTTGTAATCATAGTAAATCCGTTGTAATTCAACCAGTCTACAAGGGGTCGAATGGGAGAGAACTCGTCATTTTCCAAGAGTGCTGTGTAGTAAAAGGCTCGTAACATTTTACCACGGCTCGTAAACTCTTGACGAAGGAGTTTGTAGTCGATTTCAAAGCCAAGTGATTTGGCTGCTGCATAGAGATTAGCGCCATCTATAAATAACGCGAGACGTTCGTCGCGGTAGAACATAATAAATTTCCTTTTGTGGTCTTCGATATAATTATTTTTATGATAAGAATGCAGGTAATTGCCGCTATTAAGTTTCTAAGTAGTTTTTAAAATAAGATGTGTAAATGTCACAATATCACTTTTGTATAGACCGCTGTTCAAAAGCATTGGTCGCTTTGGGAGCTAATCAAACCTCCAAACTTGGAGCCCCTGCGGCGACCATTAATTTTGCTCTATCTTACTTGAGGTTGAGCGCTAACACCATCGTGCGAAGTAGCCGTCTTTACAGCACTCCCTGTTTTCCTGCTGGATATGGCCCGGACTATGTGAATGCGGCTGCAGAGATAAGTTTTAAGGGAGGCTCATCCGAGCTGTTGGCGATTCTCCACAGCATCGAGGTTATTTTTGGTAGGGTCCGTGGTGAAAGATGGGGTAAACGGGTATTAGACGCAGATCTTATTGCATTTGGAACTCAAGTTTTGCCAGACCTTTATACCTATAAAAAATGGCGCGACTTACCTATTTCGGACCAAATGCTCCAAACGCCAGATCAGCTGATTTTGCCACACCCGCGACTACAAGATCGCGCTTTTGTTTTGAGGCCCTTGATGGATCTGGTCCCTGATTGGATTCATCCAGTTTCCGGTCTAAAAATAAAAGAAATCTACGCCCAATTACCGCCAAAAGACCGTGCTGAAGTGAAGTTAATTTTGGAGCGCGCTTGAGCTTTTGGTCCTTGCGTTTCATCGCATTCACTCATAGAAGATAACCTCAATTATAGGTGCAGGAGAGTTGTCATGGCCCGTGTTACAGTCGAAGATTGCGTTGATAAGGTTCCAAATCGTTTTGATCTGGTTATGCTTGCGGCACATCGTGCACGTGAAATCTCAAGCGGATCCCCAGTAACGGTTGATCGTGACAACGACAAAAACCCAGTAGTTTCTTTACGTGAAATTGCCGACGAAACTCAGATGGTTGATCATTTGCTGGAGCGCTTAATAGAAAGCAACCAAACTCAGATCGAAGTTGATGAGCCAGAAGAAGACTCAATGGCATTGTTGATGGGTGGTGGTGAAGTTGATAAGCCCGTGGAAGACGATCTTAACGATGAAAAATTGTTGCGTGCGCTGATGGAAGCTCAAGGCCAACGATAAGGAAATAGATGCATGATCACTGCTGACCATCTGATCGGCCTGATCCGCGCTTATAATCCTTCAACAAATGCCGAGCTCATAACTAAAGCTTACAATTACTGCAAAGAAATGCACGACGGTCAGTTTCGCCGTTCGGGCGAACCTTACTACACGCATCCTGTGGAGGTTGGGGTTGTATTGGCCGATCAGCATCTTGATGATGCAACAATTGTCACGGCTCTTTTGCACGACACAATTGAAGATACAAAAGCAAACTTTTCAGATGTTGAACGGGAATTTTCGTTTGAGATTGCCAACCTTGTTGACGGCGTCACCAAACTTACAAACCTTCAGCTTTCTTCTACTGAGACAAAGCAAGCCGAGAATTTTCGTAAGCTAATCATGGCGACATCAAAAGATGTTCGTGTGACTTTAGTGAAACTAGCGGACAGGCTTCACAACATGCGCACTATCCGGTCAATGAGGCCAGAAAAGCAGGAGCAAAAAGCTCGTGAAACAATGGATATTTATGCTCCCCTAGCTGGACGTATGGGGATGCACTGGCTTCGCGAAGAACTGGAAGATCTTGCGTTTCAAGTCCTGAATTCTGAAGGTCGTCAATCCATCATACGCAGGTTCATTAAATTACAGAATGAAACTGGCGACGTTGTTCAGCAGATTGAAGCCGATTTGCTCGAAGAAACGGGTAGGGCCAAAATTGATGTGGAGGTCTCTGGCCGTGCGAAAAAGCCTTACTCTATTTGGCGTAAGATGCAGACAAAACAGCTTTCATTTTCACGGCTTTCGGATATTTACGGCTTCCGTGTTATAGTTGAAGACGAATCTGATTGTTACAAAACACTTGGCTTAATTCATCAGCGATGGCGTGCTGTTCCTGGTCGGTTTAAAGATTACATTAGCCAACCAAAGTCGAATGGCTATCGTAGTATCCACACAACTGTTTCAGGACGTAACGCTCGTCGTGTTGAAGTGCAAATTCGTACTAAGGCGATGCACCAAGTTGCTGAAAAAGGTGCAGCTGCAACATGGTCTTATCGGGATGGTGAGCGCGAGAATAACCCCTTTGCGCTTGATCCCTCTGCTTGGATTGCATCCCTTACCGAGCAGTTTGGTAGTGAGGGGGATCATGGTGAGTTTCTCGAAGCGGTACGTTTAGAAATGTACACTGATCAAGTTTTTTGCTTCACCCCAAAAGGTGAAGTTATCAAGCTACCACGTGGTGCGACGCCCATTGATTTTGCCTATGCCATCCATACAAGAATCGGATCTGCGTGTGTTTCTGCGAAGGTTGACGGAATACGAGTGCCTTTATGGACCCGTCTGCGAAATGGTCAATCTGTTCAAATCATCACCGCTGAAGGCCAAACACCGCCAGCGAGTTGGATTGATATTGCAGCGACGGGCCGTGCAAAAACTGCAATAAGACGTAGTCTACGTGAAGTAGACCGCGAACGGTTCGTTAATCTAGGTCGTGAACTTGCTCGTGTTGCTTTTGAGAATGTAAATAAGAAGGCTACTGATCGTGCCTTAAGTACTGCCGCTAAGCAAATGGGCCTGCCTGATAGATCTGAACTATTAGCCCGCCTTGGTAGTGCTGAAATCACTTCGCGCGAAGTTGTGGCTGTTCTTTATCCGAACCTTAAGCTGGATGCCACTGACGAAGTAGGGGCCGAACGTGCTGTGGTGGGCCTCGAGCTGGGCCAGAATTTTGAACACGCAGCTTGTTGCCACCCATTGCCGGGCGAGCGCATTGTTGGAATTACGTTTCGTGGCAAAGGAGTTGTTGTACATACAATTAATTGTCCAAACTTGCAGAGTTATGAAGAGCAAATGGGCCGATGGCTGGATCTGCATTGGCAAGACGGGCAGCACGCCGTTATTCATCCGGTCCAAATCATGGTGACAATCCGTAATGGAGCAGGTGTTATGGGGCATATTTGTGCTTTGATCGGAGATCAGAAAGCAAATATATCAGATATGAAATTCGTTGAACGCAAGCCGGATTATTTTAAACTGATGGTAGAATTGGAATTGCGGGACGTGTCACAATTGCACATGGTGCTTACAGCTTTGGAAGCAGATAATGACGTGGCGGAAGTAAACCGACACAATGACTTGCAACTTGGCCGCGAGAATGAGGCATTCGAGGTTGAATAGGATACACTTTGGTATTTAGACGCCGTGATAGACGCGGAATAGCCAGAGCCGTTTGGGAAGTAGTTTACCCAAAGGGTGGCTGGAGTCGTGCCTATCTCTACGTTAAACATCGACTGACACGCCTTCCCGGAACGCCCGAACAAATTGCTCGCGGCATTGGAGTTGGAGTTTTCGCAGCTTTTAGCCCATTCTACGGATTACACTTTTTGGTTGCGGCCGTTGTGGCACTCTTGATGCGAGGATCTGTAATTGCCGCACTATTGGGAACGTTCTTTGGTAACCCTTTGACATATATCCCGATTGGTGCCGCCTCAGTAGGTGCTGGATATGCTATATTGGGCAAAAGTGTACCGTTGAATGTACATAGTGGATTTGGTCAAATGTTTTCCCAAGCTTTGCAGGAGCTATGGTTCAATTTCAAAGCTATGTTTACAGTTTCAATGGCAGACTGGACTTATCTTTTAGAATTCTGGGATACTGTATTTTTTCCGTGGTTGGTTGGGAGTATACCCGTCGGTATAATTGCGGGACTGCTGGCTTATTTTCTGTCGGCTCCAACAATAAGAGTTTATAAAAACCGTCGCAAAGGTTTGTTGAGCAGTAAATTGATAGCGCTGCGTAAAAAGGCGCAGATTAAGCGTGATGGGGGAGTGGGTCGTTGACCTTTCTAAATTGAGAGACTTTATATGTCATTAAATCAACGTCTTGGTGTAAATATTGATCATGTAGCCACACTACGTAATGCACGCGGTGGCGCCTATCCTGACCCTGTACGGGCTGCTCTTTTGGCAGAGGCCGCGGGTGCGGATGGTATTACAGCGCACTTGCGTGAAGATCGTCGCCACATTCGTGATTCGGATATTGAAGCTTTAATGGAACAGATCACTACGCCTCTCAACTTTGAGATGGCCGCAACGGCTGAAATGCAGGCTATTGCTTTGGGTCTAAAGCCCCACGCGGTCTGCCTAGTTCCGGAAAAACGAGAGGAACGAACCACTGAGGGTGGTTTGGAGGTTGCGGGTGACGAAATTCGTTTAAAAGAGTTTATTTCACCCTTGGCTGACGCTGGATGCAGGGTCTCTTTGTTTGTAGCTGCGGATGAGCGTCAATTGGAGGCCTCTTTTCGAGTGGGTGCAACGATTGTAGAGCTGCACACAGGCGCATATTGTAATTTTCATACTGAGGGTAATGTTTTAGCAGCTCATGCGGAATTAGAACGTATCAAATATTGTGCGACATTTGCGCATAATTTAGGGCTAGAAGTACACGGAGGCCATGGGCTGACCTTTGACAACGTTGGACCACTTGCGGCTTTGCCCGAGATTGCTGAACTTAATATAGGTCACTTTCTAATAGGTGAGTCTGTTTTCAATGGACTTGAAGTGGTGATCTCTAAAATGCGCAAACTGATGCAGGATGCGCGAAATTGATTTTGGGAATTGGCACAGATCTCGCTAATATTGAGCGCATTCAAGGCACGATTGATCGGTTTGGGGTAAGGTTTAAAAATAGGGTTTTCACGGAGGTTGAGCAAATTAAAGCTGAGGCTCGCAAAGATATCGCTGGTACTTATGCGAAAAGATGGGCCGCGAAAGAAGCATGCTCCAAAGCTCTTGGTACAGGCCTTGCGATGGGAATA
>TARA_B110001450_G_scaffold58356_1_pt1 | contig 15585 bp, 13 predicted proteins | sample TARA_B110001450 | Tara Oceans TARA_B110001450 (sample SAMEA4396538) | marine metagenome | biome: Polar Biome; feature: [SRF] surface water layer (ENVO:00010504); material: water (ENVO:00002006), including particulate matter (ENVO:01000060) such as... | depth 5 m | reverse complement strand
CCAGAAATGATTAACAACAATACATTTTTAGCACCTGTAATTTTGTTATCATTAAGTAACGGAGAATCTAACGCTTTATATATTGCTTCGTTTGCTCTATTTGCCCCTGAAGCTGTTGCTGAACCCATAATAGCGCTTCCACTATTAGAAAGTACTGTTTTTGCATCCCTAAGGTCAATATTTTGCATGTAATGGTGTGTTATTACCTCTGCAATACCTTTAGCTGCAGTTGCTAAAACTTCATCTGCTTTTGCAAAGCCCGCTTTAAAACCTAAATTACCATAAACCTCACGCAACTTGTTGTTGTTAATTACAATAAGCGAATCAACCTCTTTTCGTAATTTCTCTACACCAATTTGAGCTTGTTCATTTCTCATTTTTCCTTCAAATTGAAAAGGAACCGTTACAATACCCACAGTTAGCACATCTAACTCCTTAGCCATGCGAGCAATAATTGGCGCTGCTCCAGTACCGGTACCACCCCCCATACCTGCAGTAATAAATATCATTTTTGTATTTACCCCCAACATTGTTCTGATTTCTTCAAAACTTTCAATAGCAGACTGTTCCCCTACATCAGGGTTTGCTCCCGCCCCTAAACCTTCTGTTAAAGACATCCCTAATTGAATTTTGTTAGGAACTGGACTATTTTCTAAAGCTTGTGAATCTGTATTACAGATCACAAAATCTACTCCATTAATTCCAGACTCAAACATGTGATTTATGGCATTACTACCACCACCACCAACCCCGATGACTTTGATTACATTTGACTGGTTTTTTGGTAAATCAAAAGAAATACCTCCGAATTCTGCGTTGCTACTCATAATTCTTTTTTATAATTTTCCTCGTAAATAATTTTTGCAAAAATAACCTTATGTTATTCTGCGGTATCTAAAAAATCTCTAAATCTGTCCGACCATTTTTGAAGATAATTTTTCTTTTCTTCCTTTGGCTTTTCAGTTATTGGCTCCTCTACTATTTCCTGCTCAGGAACAGTTTCGGTTTCAATTGGCTCATTGTTTTGGGGTATGTCTTCAATGTTATTTTCTTTTAATATTTGTTTTTTAGATTGAATCTCAACAGCATTCATAACTAATCCCACAGCAGTTGCGTATAACGGACTTGTTGTATTTTCATCAGAATCTCCTGCTAAATGCTCATTAGGATACCCAATTCTTGTATCCATTCCGGTTATATATTCTGTTAATTGCTTTATATGGTTTAATTGTGAACCACCACCAGTAATAACTATACCAGCAATAAGCTTCTTTTTTTGTTCTTCGTGACCGTAGTTTTTTATTTCATTGAAAATCTGAGCTATAATTTCAACCACTCTTGCATGGATGATTTTAGACAAATTCTTTAATGAAATTTCTTTAGGCTCCCTTCCTCTAAGTCCGGGTATTGAAACTATTTCATTTTCTTTATTTTCTCCAGGCCAAGCAGAACCAAATTTTACTTTTAATAATTCAGCTTGTTTTTCAATAATTGAGCATCCCTCTTTAATATCTTCAGTAATTACATTTCCTCCAAAAGGTATTACAGCAGTATGGCGTATAATACCATCTTTAAAGATTGCCAAATCAGTAGTACCACCACCAATATCAATTAACGCAACACCTGCTTCTTTTTCTTCCAAACTCAAAACTGCATTTGCAGATGATAATGGCTCTAATGTAATTCCTGCTAACCCTAAACCTGAATTCTTAACGCATCTACCAATATTTCTTATAGACGCTATTTGCCCAACAACAACATGGAAATTTGCTTCTAACCTTCCACCATACATGCCTATTGGCTCTTTAATTTCTGCTTGTCCATCGATTTTGTACTCTTGAGGTAATACATGTAAAATCTCTTCTCCGGGAAGCATGATTAATTTTTTTACTTGATTGATTAGAGCGTCAATATCACTCTCATCAATAACCTCATCCGAATTTGTTCGTGTTATATAGTCACTATGTTGAATACTTCTTATGTGCTGACCTGCAATACCAACAACAACATCTTCTATTTTTAATCCTGATGACATTTCAGCCTCTTGTACAGCGTCTTGAATAGACTGAATTGTTTGAGTAATATTATTTACAACCCCCCTATGCACTCCTAAACTCTTGGTCTTGCCAATACCTAAAATCTCTAATTTACCATAGTCATTTTCACGACCAATCATAGTCACAATCTTTGTTGTACCTATATCTAAACCAACCGCAATTTTACTGTTTTCCATAGTTTATTTTTTGGTGCAAATTACTTGTGACGCAATTTGTAAATTAACATGCTTATATTTATTTATCGTTTTATCCTTAGTTGCTTTTTTGTAAAAAGCTTTAAAGTTATTTAATTTTAAGGCTTTATTTTCTGTTGTTCCAAAATCAATAAAAAAGTCAAATCTTCTTAACAACAACTTATATTCCTTATTTTTTAAAACAATAATGCCAACTATTTCCTTTTTGAAAAAAGCATCTGAATGAATACTTTTTAATAGTTCGAAAATATCTAACAAATTATTTTCTATATCTTCTCCACTTACCAAAGGTACTCGTACAGCAAAGTTTGGCGAAGTAGGCATCGTTTTTCCTTCTTCGTCAATGTAAAAAGACTTATTTGTTTGCACTCTTGCAAGTGGTGTTTTCTGTAAAACATTTACTCCAACTTCCCCATTTACAGAAACATACACCTCCGAATATCTTACATACGGATTGCTGTCTAGTACAGATTCTATATTATTCAAAGCTAAAGCATCTTTTCTTATATTTTTAACACTTCCTTTGTTTTGTATTAACAACTTATTAACTATTTCTTCTGTAATTAGCGGTTGTTCTGTATTTACAAACATTACCTCGTTTGAGACCAAAAATCTAGCATCGTTACGAGCTGATGTTGAGACAAATAAAAACAAAACAAACCCTAATAACAACATCAATTTGACATGAAGTATTAGTTTTTTTGAAAATCGCTTATTTTGTAATATAAAACTCATTTACAAGTGTTTAAAATACTTTCTTTAATTTTTGAAACTTCATTACCAATATCGCCAGCACCAATTGTTAATATAATTTTTGCTTCAGATTTTGTTATTTCCGAAATCAGCTCATTTTTATTGATTATTTTCTTTTTTTTAAGTGTCATTTTACTCAATAACCACTCCGAAGTTATACCTGGAATTGGCAACTCTCTTGCTGGGTAAATATCTAACAAACATAACTCATCAAATTGACTTAAACTTACTGCAAAATCGTCGGCAAAATCTTTCGTTCTACTAAATAAATGAGGTTGAAATATAACCATCACTTTATCCTCTGGATACATTTCTTTAATCGCTTGATAAACTGCATTTATTTCTGTTGGATGATGTGCGTAATCGTCTATGTATACTATATTATCACTTTTAATATGACATGTAAACCTTCGCTCAACTCCTTTAAAACTTGCTAGCGCCTCTACTAACTTAGCTGTCTCAAAACCATAATCATAAGCCATTGCAAATGCCACTAGTGCGTTGTTTAAGTTATGTTTTCCAGGTAAATTAAACTGTACGTTTTTTATTAATGATGTAGGAGTTTTAATACTAAAATGATAAACACCATTAATAATTTCAACATCTTGAATACTATAATCTGCATTTTCATTTACACCATATGTAATCCCTTCTAATGGCAAACCATTTTTAATAAATAGCTTTTTCTTGTTGGTTAGCTTATTTGAAAACTCTACAAAACTCTTCTCTAACTCATCTGCTTCACCATAAATATCTAAATGATCTGCATCCATTGAAGTAATACAAGCCACATTAGGAAATAAATGCAAAAATGACCTATCAAACTCATCTGCCTCTATAACAGAAATCTTAGAACCATTTAGTATTAAATTAGAATGATAATTCTCTGTTATACCTCCTAAAAAAGCAGTCATCTCAGCATTACATATTTTTAATAGATGCCCTAATATGCTTGAGGTTGTTGTTTTACCATGAGTTCCAGCTACTGCAAAACAGAATGTGTTTTTTGTTATCAACCCTAATACCTCTGCTCTTTTTTGAATAAAGAAATTATTCGTTTTAAAATATTGTAACTCCTCATGCGACACTTTAACAGCAGGAGTATAAATTACTAATGTATTTGATTTATTTTTAAAATCATCAGGTACTAAAACTACTGAATCTTTAAAGTGAATAGATATTCCTAACTTTTCGAGATTAGTTGTTATTTTGGTTGGCGTTTTATCATATCCAGCAACCTGCTTTCCACTTTCATGAAAATAACAAGCAAGTGCACTCATACCGATACCACCGATACCTACAAAATAAACGTTATGTATATTACTTAAATCCACTAATTTTTTATTAATTTTTCAACTTCATCTACAATATCACTAGTTGCATTAACTAAGGCTAATTTTTTAATTTCAGTAGAGAGCTTAGCTTGCAAAACATCATCATTTATCAAGGAAACAAACTCCTTTTTAAAAGACGCATCTAGTTCTGACTCTTTTATTAACAAACCAGCCCCTAAACTTGTAACAGCTAAAGCATTTTTGGTTTGATGATCTTCTGAAACATTCGGACTTGGTATAAAAATAACTGGCTTACCTACTACACACAATTCTGAAACAGAACTTGCTCCTGAACGAGAAATAATAAAATCTGCAGCAGCATAGGCCAAATCCATTCTATTTAAAAAAGCATATGTACTAACATATTGTTCCTTATCATGTTTTTTATATTCCTCTATATATAATTTACCTGTTTGCCATATTAATTGTATATCTTGATCTTTAAAAAAAAACAACTCGTTAGCAATTAATTGATTTATTTTCTTAGCTCCTAAACTACCTCCTAAAATCAAAATTGTCTTTTTTGAAGCATCCAATTTAAAAAATCGAATTGCTTCATTTTTTTTTGAAGATATGTCTAACAAATCCTGACGTACAGGATTTCCTGTTTTTAAAATTTTACTTTCCGGAAAATACATTCCTAAATTATCATAAGCAACACATACTTTTGCTGCTTTTTTTGATAGTAACTTATTTGTTATTCCAGGAAAAGAATTTTGTTCTTGAATTAAAGAAGGCACTCCTTTTAAACTTGCCACATACAATAACGGACCACTTGCAAAACCACCCGTTCCAACAACAACATCTGGCTTAAACTTAGCAACTATCTTTTTAGCATTCCACAAACTATTTATTAGCTTAAAAAAAAATAATAGATTATTTTTTGACACCAACTTACGTTGTATTCCAGAAATCCAAAGTCCTTTTATTTCATAGCCCGCAGCAGGAACTTTTTCCATCTCCATTCGATCGCTTGCGCCAATAAATAAAAACTGAGTATCAGGATGTCGTCGTTTAATTTCATCAGCAATAGCGATGGCAGGGTAAATATGCCCTCCTGTACCACCTCCTGAAACTATAACTTTAATTGATTTCATTTATTTTTAATACTTTATTAAACTACTTGACACAAAACATATCCTGCGTTAATTAATTTGTTTTTCTTTTTGACTTGAACTGACACTCAATATGATACCAAAAGCCAAGCATGTCATCCAAATAGATGTCCCTCCTGAACTTATTAAAGGTAATGTTTGACCCGTTACAGGAAATAATTCCACTGCAACAGCCATATTTATTAATGCTTGAAATATAATTGGCAAACCAACTCCTGCTACCAATAACTTACCAAAAGTTGTTTCTGATTTGTTTAAAATAACAATTAACCTAAAAAGCAATAACATGTAGAATAATAAAATTACTACTCCAACTAAGAGCCCCCATTCTTCAACTATTATTGCGTAAATAAAATCAGACGAAGACTGTGGTAAAAAATTTTTCTGAACACTCTTACCCGGTCCTAATCCAAACATTCTTCCTGAGGCAATAGCTGTCTTAGCACGTTCTATTTGATAATCCTCTTTTGTATCCTCTCCATTTGAAAAATTTTCTATCCTATTTTGCCAAGTTTCTACCCTATTATTAAATGCATCCGGAAACGCTTTTGCCGTAAGAACAAATAATAATAGTAATGTAAGTCCAGCCCCTACAATAAGCCCCATAAATTTTAAAGGGTATCCCCCTATAAAAACCACCACCATAACCATAGAGAATATCAAGGCAGCTGTGGAGAAATTTGCAGGTAAAATTAATATTAACACAGCGCCTACTGGAATCCAAAGCTCTATAAAACTTTCTTTAAATACGATAGTTTTATCTTTAAACTTTGCCAAATATCTAGCCACATAAACCATAAGCACTACAGCCGCTAATGTAGATGTCTGAAACGAAAAACCAACAACAGGCACCCTAATCCACCTACTTGCATTTGCACCCCCTATAGTAGTTCCTTGCATTAACGTAACTCCTAATAAAATAATTACTATTGGTAGTAAAACTATTGAAAGACCTTTAAATCTTTGGTATTTTATTTTATGTATCCCATATATTATTCCAAATCCTAATACTAAATGCACTACGTGTTTTAACAATAATGTAAAAGTACTTCTACCATACAAATTTGCTAAATTACTGCTTGCGCTATAGACCGGTAAAAAAGAAAATATTGCCAGCAAAGCTATGATTGCCCACAATGTTCTATCTCCGCCAATATTTTTTAGTATTACACTCATTATAAACTTCTTATTGCAGCTTTAAATTGCCTTCCTCTATCTTCATAATTTTCAAATAAATCAAAACTTGCACATGCTGGGGATAACAAAACATTATCTCCTTTTTCTGCAATTTTATAAGCTATTTTAACAGCTTCAATCATTGATTCTGTTTCTACTAACACTTCTACAGTACTTGCAAAAACATGTTTTATTTTTTCATTCTCTTTTCCTAAACAAATAATTGCTTTTACCTTTTCATTTACTAATGACAGAAGCTCTGTATAGTCATTACCTTTGTCAACACCTCCAACAATCCAAACAGTAGGAGATTGCATACTATCAAGCGCATAAAATGTAGCGTTAATATTTGTAGCTTTAGAATCATTAATATACTTTACATTTTGTATTTTCAATACTTGTTCTAGACGATGTTCTACTCCCTGAAAATTTGATAAACTTTCTCTTATTGTAGCTTTTCTTATTTTTAATAAGTTTGCTACAGCAGCAGAAGCCATTGCATTCTTTACATTATGTTTACCTTCTAGCGCTAAGTTTTTTACCGGCATAATTATTGTCTCTTGGTTAATTTTTAATATTATAGTATCATTTTCTAAAAAAACACCGTTTTTCAGCTTTTTAGTTAAAGAAAATGGTATCAATTTTGCTTTTATTTTGTGAGATTGTAAATACCTCTCAATTTCCAAATCATCTGCATCATAAATTAAATAATCATCAACAGATTGATTTTTTGTTATTCTAAATTTTGAAGCTATATAATTTTCATATTTATATGCATACCTATCTAAATGATCTTCAGAAATATTAGTAATTACAGCTATATGAGGTCTAAAATTTATAATTCCATCCAACTGAAAACTACTCAACTCAAGTACATAAACAGAAGTTTCTCCTTTAGCAACTTGCTTTGCAAAACTATCTCCAATATTCCCTGCAATACCAACATTAATTTCATTTTTTAATAAATGATGCGTCAATAATGTTGTGGTTGTTTTACCGTTACTTCCTGTAATACCTACAATTGTAGCCTTGGTAAACCTAGATGCAAATTCAATTTCTGAAATAACCGAGATTTGCCTCTCTAACAACTCTTGTATTAACGGAACATTATCTGGTATACCTGGGCTTTTCACAACTACATCTGCATTTAAAATAAGATGCTTCGTATGAAGTTTCTCCTCCCAATTAATATTATTTATAATCAACTTCTCTTTATAATATTGTTTGATAAATCCTTTATCAGATACAAAAACATCATACCCTTTCTGCTTACCAAGAATTGCAGCTCCTACTCCACTTTCTCCTCCTCCTAACACAACTAGCCTTTTCATCTATCGTAATTTCAAGGTTACCATTGTTAATACCGCTAAAATTATTGCAACAATCCAAAATCGATTTACAATTTTACTTTCATGCATTCCTTTTTTCTGATAATGATGATGTAATGGAGACATTAAGAAAATACGCTTCCCTTCACCATATTTTTTCTTAGTGTATTTAAAATAACTTACTTGCAATACCACTGATAAATTCTCTGCTAAAAATACTCCACATAAAATTGGAACTAATAACTCTTTACGAACAGCAATTGCAATAACTGCAATAATTCCTCCAATTGTCAAACTACCAGTATCTCCCATAAAAACTTGAGCTGGAAAAGTATTATACCAAAGAAACCCAATTAAAGCTCCCACAAAGGCTCCTACAAAAATGGTCATTTCACCTATTCTTGGGATATACATAATATTTAAATAATCTGAAAAAATGATATTCCCTGAAAGCCAAGTAAACAACCCTAAAACTGTTACAGATATGACAGAAGTTCCTGCCGCTAATCCATCAATACCGTCTGTCAAATTCGCTCCGTTTGAAACAGCCGTTATAATAAAAATAACAACTGGAATAAATACAATCCATGCATATTTACCCCAATCTTTATTAAAAAATGTAAGTACATCAGCATAATCAAACTCATTATTTTTCAAAAAAGGAATTGTTGTTTTTGTTGACTTTGACTCAGGATAAAACTGCTTATCTACATCACCATTAACCAAAAACATTGAGCTGTTCGTGCTAACCATTGCTGTTTGTATCCTTGAAGGCACTTGTTCTTTAATCGTTACTTGATCATTAAAATATAACACTACACCAACAATAAGCCCCAACCCTACTTGACCTAAAACCTTAAACTTTCCTTTTAAACCTTCTTTATCGTTTTTAAATTTCTTTATATAATCATCTAAAAAACCAATTGCTCCCATCCAAACAGTAGTAACAATTAACAACAAGACATATACATTATCTAATCTAGCAAATAACAAAACAGGTATAAGTGTTGCTATTATTATAATAATCCCACCCATTGTTGGAGTACCTTGCTTTTCTTTTTGACCTTCTAAACCAAGATCTCTGACTGTTTCACCAATTTGTAACTTTCTTAAATAATTAATAATATGTTTACCAAATATCATTGATATTAACAAAGATACTATTACGGCTAATGCAGCTCTAAATGAAATAAACTGAAAAACAGACGCTCCAGTTAATTGATATTGTTTTTCTAAATATTCAAATAAATAATACAGCATATTTTATTTATTTAGTTTTATTAATAATTCTTTTACAATTTTCATATCATCAAAGTCTGACTTTACACCATTTACCTCTTGATAAGTTTCATGCCCTTTACCTGCTATTAAAATAATATCATTATTCCCTGCCATTTGACAAGCTGTTTTTATAGCTTGTTCTCTATTAGCTATTGAAATTGTTTTATGAAAATTCTCAGAAGAAACCCCTTCTTCCATATCTTTTATAATATCATCTGGATCTTCATTACGAGGGTTGTCATTTGTGAAAATAGCTTTATTACTTAACCTTGATGCTATTTGCGCCATCTTTGGACGCTTACTTTTATCTCTATTACCTCCACAACCAACAATTGTAAACAATTGTTCATTTCCAGTTCGTATGGTATTTATTGTTTCAAGAACATTTTTTAAAGCATCTGGTGTGTGAGCATAATCAACTATAGCAGTAATTTTTTTATTTTTCGAAATAACATACTCAAACCTACCACTTACATTTTCTAGAAGACTTATTAAACGTAAATTTTCGTTCTTTTCTAACCCTAAAAGATCTCCTGTTGCAAAAATAGCTAACAAATTATATGCATTAAAGCTCCCTATAAGCTTTGCCCACAATTCATTCTCGTTTAATTTTAATAATAATCCAGAAAATTGGTTTTCTAATATTTGTGCTTTATAGTCTGCATAACTTTTCAAGGCATAAGAAACTTTTTTAGCCTTGGTGTTTTGTAACATTATTTCACCATTTTTATCATCTACATTAGTTAACGCAAAGGCTGTTTTTGGTAATTCATCAAAAAATTGTTTTTTAACATCTCTATAAGCTGCAAACGTATCATGATAATCTAAATGATCATGTGATAAATTTGTAAATATCCCTCCTTCAAACTTTAATCCAGCAGTACGTTTTTGATCAATACCATGGGAACTTACCTCCATAAAACAAAACTCAACCCCTACATCATTCATTAAATTTAAATAATGATTTATGGTCAATGAATCTGGTGTAGTATGTGTTGCTTGGTATTCTTCTTCATCTACTTTTATTTTTACAGTAGACAACAAACCTACTTTATAACCTGCATTTTTAAATTGTTGATATAATAATGAGGCTATTGTTGTTTTACCATTAGTACCCGTAACTCCAATTAGCTTAAGCTTCGTTGATGGATTACCATAGTAATTAGATGCCATTATTGATAATGCTAAATTTGTATCTGCAACTTGAACATAAGTTATTAATGACTGCTTAAGCTCTGGAATCACTTCACAAACTATTACTTTAGCACCTAAATCAATCGCTTTATCAATATATTTATGACCGTCAACAAGAGTACCTTTTAGTGCCAAAAAAACATCTCCGTTTTCAACTAACCTAGAGTCAAAAGCTATTTTTGAAATTACCACATCTGAACTTCCTATAACAGAATCTAATGCAACTTTGTACAATATGTCTTTTAAATTTCTCATGACAACTCTAATACAATTTCTTTATTATTGACTAGTTTCTCTCCCACATTAAGTGACTGCTTCTTTACTTTACCATTTCCTTTTATAAAAACTTTTAATCCTAAGTTTTCTAAAAACACCAATGCATCCATACCACTCATACCTAAAACATTTGGAACAAGTTTGTAATCTTTTTGGCTTTTCTTGTAAAATGAATCATACTCTTTACTAAAATAATCGTCTTCTATAGTTGCTATAACAACCTCGTCTACCACAGGAGTATCTGTATAAATTTTCTTTGCAATTGTTTTAAACACTGGGGCCGCTACAACATTACCATAATACCCTATTGATGTTTTTGGTTTATGAATGACTACAATGCAAGAATACTTTGGATTGTCCGCAGGAAAATAACCCGAAAATGAAGCTATATATTGTTTTGGATTATTTTTATTACCGTAATTAGTTCTGCAAGTACCCGTTTTCCCTGCCATTGAAAATTCTTTTGAATAAATATTTTTAGCAGTACCTCTTACAACTACGTTTCGCATCATCTCTTTTACTTTTCCTATTGTTGCATCAGAACAAATTTTAGGATTTAAAATCTTTTTGTCAAAAACCTTAATAGGGGTGCTATTCTTAAAGTTTCTAATTTCTTTTACAAACCTTGGCTTTACCATTTCCCCATTATTTGCTATTGCATTGTAAAATGTTAATACCTGCAAAGGAGTTAACGAAACACCATACCCCCAAGCCATCCATGGCAAAGAGATTCCACTCCATAAATTATCATTTGGATGCGGAATAAAAGGTTTCCCTTCTCCTTTAAAATCAAGCCCAAGTTCTTCATTTAAACCCATATTATAAAGTCTATTTACAAATCGTTCGGGGTCATTCTTAAAACCTCTATGAACAATTTTTACAAAACCTGTATTAGATGAAACTTCAAATGCCCTAGCCGCAGATATTTTACCATACCCTCCATTTCTTGAATCCCTAACATGTTTCCCGTAAAAAGTAAGCACTCCTTTTTCTGTATCAACAACAGTACTAGAATCAATTGCTTTGTCCTCTAAAGCAGCAACCATCACCATTAACTTAAATGTTGAGCCAGGTTCATGAGACTCCCCAACTGCATGGTTTAACTGTTCAGAATATTTACCCTTAGAATTTCTTTTTAAATTAGATATCGCCTTAACCTCTCCTGTCTCAGTCTCCATTACCACAACAGTTCCGTGTTCTGCTTCAAATTTTTCCAACTGGTTCAATAATGCATGATGAGCAATATCTTGAATATTTACATTAATTGTTGAAATTACATCCAATCCATTTCTAGGCTCAATTTCATTTTCATCATTAATTGGCTTGTATTGACCTTTTGCTATTTTCTGCTTTAAACGTCTACCATCTTCTCCTTCTAAAAACTTTTCTCCAAATGCACCTTCAATTCCAGCACCTGAACCCTTCCAACCAATAGTCCTTCTTGCTATTTCTGCAATTGGATGCTCTCTTATTGTATTTTGCTCAACTATTATCCCTCCTTTATAAGCTCCTAAATTAAATATTGGAAAACTTTTAATTTTAACATAATCCGAATACCCTAAATTTCTTGTAATTAAAGTATATCTGTTTCTAGTTCTTCTTGCTTTACTTAATTTTAACCTGTAATATTCTGAAGTTTTTCCAAGTAAAATCGATAAAGAATCACAAAGCGGTTTTAAATTTTTATCAAAGTTTTTTTTAGAAACAGTAACAGCATCAAACCTGATATCATATTTTGGCACTGAAGTAGCTAACAAACTTCCATCATCTGCATAAATACTTCCTCTATTCGCTTTTACTACAACTTCTTTAATAGTTCTTGATTCCGCTAAAGCCCTGTACTTATCTCCTTCTACAAATTGAACATTAAACAACTTGTATACGATTAATAGCGCAAATACTAAAAAAAGTATCACCACTAAATACAATCTACTTAATATGTTCTTACTTGTCATTGACACTAATGAAAACTATTTAGATATTACTTTTATTTTTTTTGGAGGAACACTAGAAGACTTCAACCCTCTTTTATTCATTTTCACTATAACTTTTGACTCCATTTTTAACTTCATTAATTGAGATCTTAAATCAACATATTCAGACCTTAACTCTTTTACTTTTTTATCTAAATCACCTATTAAAAAAACTTTTTTCTCTGTATGATGAGAACTTGCTATCATCACCAACAGCAGCAATACTGAAAAACCAATGAATCGCCAGTTTTTAAAAGCATCATCATCAACTAAAAAACGTCCTTTTAATATATTTAGTAACTTATTTCTCAATTCTCTCAGCTATTCTAAGCTTTGCACTTCTAGCTCTATTATTAACTCTAATCTCTTCAGTAGATGGTAAAATCAATTTCCCTTTCTTTTTGAATGGCACAGATATATTTCCGTAGAAATCTTTTTCAGGCTCCCCTTCAAACAAACCACTTCTAATAAATCGTTTCACCAACCTATCCTCTAGAGAATGATATGAAATCAAACTCAATCGCCCCCCATTATCTAAAATATCTGGGGACTGCATTAGCAATTCTTCAATCACTAATAACTCTTGATTAACCTCTATACGAATAGCTTGAAATATTTTTGCCAATACTTTGTGCTCTGCATGTTTTGGTAAAAACTGAGCAACTATATCTTTCAAATCAGCAATTGTATTTATTTTTTCATCTCTAGAAGAAATTATTTTAGAAGCAATAGCTTTCGCATTTGTTAATTCTCCATAAACAGAAAACATCCTTCTAAGTTCTTCTTCTGAATAATTATTCACTACATCATGAGCTGAATTTTTCATTTTTTTACTCATTCGCATATCAAGATCTGCGTCAAAACGGATTGAGAATCCTCTACCCGCCTCATCAAATTGATGGGAAGAAACTCCAAAATCACCAAGTATACCATCAACCTTTCTTACCCCATGAAAACGCAAGAAACGCTTGATAAATCGAAAATTTTCGTGAATAAGCGTAAATCGCTCATCTTTAATAGCGTTTTTAACAGCATCCTCATCTTGATCAAAAGCAAAAAGCTTCCCCTTACTACTTAACCTAGATAGTATCTCTCTAGAATGACCTCCTCCACCAAAGGTAACATCTACGTATATGCCATCCGGATTAATATTTAACCCATCAACACTCTCTTTTAATAATACAGGATTATGATATTCCATTAAACTCATCGTTTTTATCACCCATTACTTCTTCTGCTAAATCTGCAAAATCAACAGTAGCGTCATTTATTGCTGTTTCATACTTATTTTTATCCCAAACCTCAAGTATATTTCCTGCAGAAGAAATAACTATTTCTTTTTCCAAACCAGCGTAACCTAATAAATCCTTAGCCACAAGCAACCGTCCTGAAGCATCTAAATCAACGATTTTCAAACCAGCAGTCAACCTTCTAATAAAATCATTGTTTTTCCTGTCAAATCTATTTAACTTGCTCACTTTATGCATTACCTCATCCCACTCATCCATCGGATACAATTCTAAGCAAGGTTGAAAAACCGATCTTTTAAGTATAAATCCTTTTTCAACAATAGGCAACAATTGCTTTTTCAATGCGCTAGGCAAGGTCAAACGCCCCTTAGCATCGATTTTACACTCATATGTCCCTATTAAATTGACCATTAAATTCTTTAATTGTATTATAATTCAAAGATATAAAGAATTCCCCCACCTTTTACCACAAGTCCCCACTTTGTTAATAAGTTTTGCCACAACACATAAAAACAAGAGTAAACATTAGACTGTTAGCATATTAAAAACCTAAACTAGCTTAAACAAGAGCTGCTTAAAAACTCAAAAATCATAGCTATTGGAAGTAAAAAAAAAAGTGTAAATTTGCTGAAAACTACAAAAGCATTTATAGCTCTGTAGAACATAACCAATATGAAATTTAAATTAAAAAAAGATAAAGAATTTAATTTTATTGAAGCTGGCGAAGGCACTCCAATTATAGTATTACACGGACTAATGGGAGGGCTAAGCAACTTTGAAGGAGTCACTAATTTTTTTCCAGAAAAAGGCTACAAAGTAATTATTCCTGAACTACCTATATACTCGATGTCTTTAATTAAGACAAATGTAAAGAGTTTTGCTAATTACGTAAAAGATTTTCTAGACTCTAGAGAATTAACAAATGTAATATTACTTGGGAATTCTTTAGGAGGACATATTGCCTTATTGTTTTCGAAAATGTATCCGGAATATGTCAAAGGCCTTGTTATTACGGGGAGTTCTGGACTATATGAAAGTGCTATGGGAAGCGGATACCCAAAAAGAGGAGATTATGAATTCATCAAAAAGAAAGCGGAAGATGTATTTTACGATCCAAAAACCGCTACTAAAGAAATGGTTGATGAGGTTTATGACACCGTAAACAATAGACATAAACTAATCCGTACACTAGCAATAGCAAAGAGTGCAATAAGACATAATATGGCAAAAGATTTGCCAAAAATGAAACAACCAACCTGCATTATTTGGGGAAAAAATGATAAAGTTACTCCTCCCAATGTAGCTGACGAGTTTCATGAATTACTACCTGACTCTGATTTGTATTGGATTGACAAATGTGGTCATGCTGCAATGATGGAAATACCAGACACATTCAACAAAATACTTGATGAATGGCTTACAATGAAAAAATTATAATTCAGAATAAACAATTTAAAATTAGTTGTCTAAAAATGAAAATTAAATCTGCTGAGTTTATAATTAGCAATTCTTTAGTTGCAAAATGCCCTAAAGATCGCATTCCAGAATACGCTTTTATTGGACGCTCTAATGTTGGTAAATCTTCATTAATCAACATGTTGACCAACAAAAAAAGCTTAGCTAAAACTTCTGGAAGACCCGGAAAAACTCAACT
>TARA_B110001450_G_scaffold44708_1_pt1 | contig 15612 bp, 13 predicted proteins | sample TARA_B110001450 | Tara Oceans TARA_B110001450 (sample SAMEA4396538) | marine metagenome | biome: Polar Biome; feature: [SRF] surface water layer (ENVO:00010504); material: water (ENVO:00002006), including particulate matter (ENVO:01000060) such as... | depth 5 m | reverse complement strand
TCCGTTGCAAAAACCGCCATGATGGGGACGACAGCAGAAACCGGCAGTGATCACCTCGCTCAATGCATTGTCACAGCCGCTCAAACCGTGGCAAGCGAGTTGGACGGCGTGCTTCATGTCCGAACAGAAGACGTTCGTATGGCAAAACGAGGCGTCGGCGGCATCGGCGACAGCCGCTTGGTTTCCGGACTCATACTCGAACGGCGGCTCGACCTCGACCGCCTACCCCGTCACCTCGAAGGCGGCAAGGTGGCCGTACTCTCATGCCCGCTTGAAATTGAATCCTCTTCGAGGGAAGCTGAAATCGAAGTGACTTCACCCGATCAGTGGGTTGCTTTCATGGACGCAGAAGAAGCGCAACTCGAAGCCAAATCCAAAACCCTGCTTGAAAGCGGGGCAAACTTGGTGTTCTGTGCAGAAGGCATTGATCCCCGAGTGCTTCACCGATGCGTCGATGAAGGCGTTTTCATCCTTGGCGGCTTGGAGCGGGCGGGTGCTGAAGATGTGGCTGCGGCAACTGGGGCCATGATGATTGACCACCTTGATTCCCTCGACGCTTCTACGCTCGGCGCATTCAAGACAATGCACATCGAAACCCTCGAGGGGGACGACTCGCGTCGCGAAAGACTGCATCTTGATGCCGGACCCAAAGCAGGCCTCGCCACAGTCGATGTCGGTGGCGGCGATGGCGTTGCAAGCGAAGAGGTCATCCGCGGCCTTTACGACGCATTGTGCTCGGTCACAAGCGCTATGGAAACGGGCGAAGTTCTTCTTGGCGGTGGCAGCCTACACATGGCTTCCAGCCTTGCCATCAGAGAATCGGCGGAAGCACAAGGCGGTCGTGAACGCCTCGCTATGGAGGCGTTCGCTCGTGCATTGGAAGCAATCCCTGCTGTTTTGGCAACAAACGCTGGGCATGACCACCTCGACACGCTTCTGGTTCTCCGCTCCCTTCACCGGGATGGTTCACCCAACAGTGGCGTTCAACACACCGGTCAGGCTGGCCCCGTCGAATCGGCGTGGTCCAGTGCGGAAACACTCGCCCACGCCATCGAGGCTGCGTGTGAAACTGCATGCGGGTTGCTGCGGGTCGACCAGGTCATCTCTGCACGCGGCGACTGACTCCTTTGGTTCGCTCATTGGGCGTGGTCGTTAGGTTCAATATCCTCGGACCAATCCATTCGATAACGGGTACCTTAGATGACCACATCCGTTTCGCCCCGCCCGCGAGCCCTCCTCAGCGTTTATGACAAGACAGGCATCGTTGAATTCGCTACAGCCCTCGCCGCCCTTGGGTTTGAATTAGCCTCAACGGGGGGAACAGCACGCGTCCTTCGCGCCTCCGGCTTGGACGTCATCGGCGTTTCTGATATCACAGGCCATCCAGAGATTTTCGACGGCCGCGTTAAATCACTCCATCCTGCCATACACGGCCCCCTGCTTGCACGGCTGGAGACTGAAACGGATCGAGCAGGCCTAGCAGAACTTGGCTATGTTCCAATTCAGATAGTTGCCTGCAACCTTTACCCGTTTTCAGACGCAGCGCGCCAAGAACCCGCTCTCGACGACCTCGCTCTTTTGGAAATGGTTGACATCGGTGGGCCAACGATGGTGCGAGCTTCCGCAAAAAATCACAAAAACGTCATCATTGCATCCAACCCGGCCCGGTATCCTTCGATTGTTGAGGCCTTGAACGGGGCAGGTGGCGCAGCAGGCGTGGGCCTTGACCTTCGACGAGCTCTTGCTCTCGAGGCTTACGAACACACAGCAGCCTACGATGCGGCAATCAGCGATGAGTTGCATGCCCGTTGGATTGGACGGCCCGAACACAGCGACATCACCGCCGAGCAAACGGCGCGCCTTCCCGATACCTTGCTTGCCACCGCCAAGAAATCCCACACCCTCCGCTACGGTGAAAACAGCCATCAGGCCGCAGCACTGTACATCGACCCAAAGGCCTCAGGCCTTCACACGACGCTCGTAACAGCAAAGGTCGAAGGTGAAAAACCGATGTCGTACAACAACTATTCTGATGCCGATGCAACCCTTCGTTTGTGCCGGGCGCTCTCGACCAACGAATGGCCGCAGACACCCCACGTTTGCATCATTGTCAAGCACAACAACCCCTGCGGGGCCGCTTTGGGTTCGACTCAGGTCGAAGCATATGAAGCAGCCTTGGCGAGCGATCCCGAGTCTGCTTTTGGATCAATTATCTGTTTCAATGAACCCCTTCAACCCGAGACGGCCAAGGCTATGGAACCCTTGTTCATTGAAGTGCTCATGGCACCCGCCTATGAGCCCGAAGCAAAAACCATCGTAATGGCCAAGAAGAACCGACGCATCCTGACCATCGACTCTCCAAACGACCGCCTCGCTCCACTCGAACGGATTCTTGTTCGCAAACCAATCGAAGGCGGATGGCTTGTACAGACCGAAGAACCCCCTGTCATCGACTGGGGTAAGGCGAAAGTTGCGACGGAACTGGCGCCAACGAAAGCTCAAATCGATAGCATGAAGTTTGCAGTTCGGGTGTGCGAGCAAGTCAAATCCAACGCTATTGTAATGGTTCAAGGCCTAGCAACCGTGGGCATTGGCCCCGGCCAAACCAGTCGCGTTGAGGCGGTCAAAATCGCCGCACGCCGAGCAGGTCCAAGGGCCGAAGGGTGCGTGCTTGCCTCCGATGCGTTTTTCCCATTCAAAGATGGATTGGAACAGGCAGCAGACGCTGGAGCGGCCTCGATCGTTCAACCGGGTGGATCAATTCGAGACCAAGAAGTGATTGACGCTGCGAATGAGCGCGGCATGTCCATGCTGTTCACTGGCCATCGCTTGTTCAGGCACTGACCTTCTTGGCAAGGCTTCAAGCCGTGGCTACCGGACGGGGCCACATGGGCCATCTTGCTGATATCGATAAATCGTACTTCAGCCACCTTGTGGGTGCATGGAAGATGGCGTTTTGGTTCGCCCTCGGTTCAGTGCGCCTGATTGTTCACGGCATCCTTCCGAATTTCGATGAAGACGCTGGCCAAAAAACCGTAGATCATTACCAACCACCAAAGCAGGATCAGGCTTAAGCGACGGTCGGAACCTTCCATCCAACCCACCAAATCCCAACAATGGCTACGACGGCGATGAGCGTCTGGCCAAAACCAGGGTCACCTGCTTTTGTGATGCCTACAATGGAAACACATGAGGCGACGAAAATGAGGGCGCCGATGACCATTTTCGAGTGGAAGGGCAACGCCCGACCAGATCGGTAATATTCCAATAACGCAGGACCAAAGACTCGATTTGTGAGCAACCAGCGGAACAAGCGTTGACTTGAACGTGCGAAACAGTATGCAGCCAGAACAAGCCAGGAAGTCGTCGGCCACCCCGGGACGACGATTCCAATAACCGCGAAGATTACCGCCAATCCACCAACACCAATCCAGAGGATTCTAGCGAGGGGGTTACGCGAAGGTTTGTGTTCGGCAAGCACACGTTTGATGACCACTTCATCGCTCTCATGAATCATGTTTGGATGGCCAGATGCACCGTTATCGCGGCGCTCGCCCGGGGCCTTGGGGGTGTCTTCGACCATTGAACTCATCAAGGGCTAAAGGGCGAGGAACAAAAAGGAATGGGCGCGAATCCGAAGCGCTCAAGTCCGTAAGGCGGCTGCGCTCAACATGGCGCACAATCATTCAGGCTTGAGACGCGCAGATGCGTCATCGCCGATTCGGTGTGCGATTTTGATTTCAGGGTCCGGCTCGGGAATGGAAGCCATGATCCGCCATCAACAAGCAAACCCAGCATGCGGTCACAGCACGGTTTTGGTTGTGTCAGACAGGCAAGACGCCAAGGGTCTTGAACGGGCCAGAAGCCTAGGCGTCGAATCAATTTACGTCGCTCTTCCACCGCTAACCGATCGTTCTGAACGGCGTGCACAGCACGAAGCAATGGTACTGGAAGCGCTTGAAAGCTCAGGGGTGGAACTTGTTTTGTTGAGCGGCTACATGCGCCTTCTAACACCAGTTCTCGTCGACAGATGGGCCCCCCATCTTCTCAACATTCATCCTTCGCTTTTGCCGGCGTTCCCAGGCGCTCATGCTCATCGAGATGCATTGGCTGCAAAGGCAACAGTATCGGGCTGTACCGTTCATCGGGTGGATGAAGGCATGGATACCGGATTGGTTCTATCACAGCGAAGGGTTCCAGTGTTCCCGGGCGACGATGAAGCAAGCCTAGCTGAGCGCATCAAGATCGAAGAACATCGGCTGTATCCTTTGGTGGTCGATCGCCTTGTCAACCAAACGTTGACTCCGGGCGATTGAAATTTTGCATCTGTTGTTCCAGCCCAGCCATTCTAAGGCTTGGCAGTGTACTAAACATGTGTAAAACAGATGATGGTTCCATTCCGGGCATCCAGCCTTGCGGGCAATGACTCAACAACGGCTGGCGCCGACCATCAGGGTCAATTGGCACGCCTCCACCCGAACCCAACAAAGCGTTCAAACCCTCATCGCCAAGCATGAAAGCATCACATGGAATCAACTGAATCGGGCCTTCTACTTCGCCGAAGATCCACTGAAGCACATCCATGAGGGACCGACAAGACGGAGGGTCAGGCCACACCTCGCCTTCGAACAACCCCGCCCGTTCAGCATGGCCACACAACGTCACCACCCGAACCACCCCGGCCTTCAATGCGAGGTTTCGCAAGCGGGTGACTCCACCGGCCATCAACGCCTTATCTTCACCCATGCGGGTACTTTTGCCGCCGGCGAGGATGAACACCGTCGACACATCAACCGCCTCAAACAATTTCATCAAGGCCGTCAAGCGCTCGCTCGAGTTCTGCGAGCAAGCTTCGAACCCGTTCCAACAAAGCCCGTCGCTCTCGACTGGATCTTGCCTCAGGCAACCATTCCAGCAACCGGCGAACGTCTTGTGCGTCTCGTTCAACTGTCCACTGATAGACGGCTTCGAGAACAGGGTCGTCTGAAGGAAGGAACCGTTCGCGCATCAACAGTCGCTGTCAGCGGCGGGGCTTCAATGCTCCTGAGTGAGCAAGCGGGTTCGAATCTTTTCAAACAAATCTCCACCGCGCGGCGCAGTTGCAATCAATGCACGTGCGCCGCCAAAATCTTCTTTTCTTAACGACAAAAACAACACCGCTACTTGGTGCCACAAGGCGCTTTGACCAGCCATAGCAATCAGCCATGCATCGTCTGGAATAGCATGGCCTCCACGAACCATCTCTTCCGCAATCTCAAGCAATGCACCCAGCGGTTCTTGTGCCTCAAATAAGTGAATCAGCGCCAACCACGGGTCTTCACCAAGTTCGGCTTGAGACATATTGGCAAGTAAAAGCCCGACAAGGGCGAGGTCTTCCTGGCCGTGGCGCTTCCAAAGGGCGGGAATTAAACGCGCCACCTTACGATGATCGCCACCACCAGAAGTCAAGATCCAAGAAGCGATGGTTCTCAATTCTGGATTTGGGCATCCGATGTGAAACGAATATCCGCCACTATGGGCCAATAAATCAGTGGAAGGTTTTGCCATAAGGCCGGGTACGCCCGCATGGTAGGCCTGGAGTAGAAACTTCATCATTTTTCGACGAGAACGCACCAGTTTAGGCTTGGGATCGGCCAACAAGCGGTCGAGTTGACTGTTCATTCGGATCCACCGTCGGAGGCTTTCTTCCGCACGGTTTCAAAGATGTCGCCCACCAAGCCAACCGAATCTCGAAGGGTCAGAAGCATCTTGTCGATGACGTTCGGATCTTCGAACTTTTCTTTTACGATCTCTCGAAGTTCTGTTTCAATCGAGAGGTGCTCCGTTTCATCGATGTCGAATACGGCTCGAAGGTGGGCAAGCACTCGGAATTCATCCCTCGAAAGGGAGGCATTGACAATTGCTACCTCAAACACCTTGGTGTATATTCCTCGGGCTTGCTCAGGGCTAATGGCGTTCCCTGGATCGGTTTCGGCCTTGCTTTGGATTGCCTCATAAATTGCAGCAGGCTCATCTGCTGAGAGGCTGAGGGCGCTTGCCAACTTGATGATTAGGCGCTTCTCCTCTCGAGTTAACACGCCATCCGCAAGCATCACCTCGATGGTGCTGCGAAATACGTCCAAACTGCGCGAGGAAGCGGTCGTCACAACCAAACCAATGGGTTCCTGTTCTTGAATCCGTTGCACAACAAAACATGTTGTTTTACCGCTTTTGCCGTGAGAGGGTTGAAAAAGGGTTGGCTGCTCGGACAACTATCCACCTCCCTTTCACGCAGCATCAGACTCGTCTGAAGCAGCAGCCAAAGAATTGTCAGGCCAACACGGCCTTATGCCTTTAGAGACGGGGCGGTTGATACCAAAAAAGGAGACATTCACATGAATAAAAGAAACAACTCTGGTGGCCGCAGCGGCGGCAACAAATCGAGCAAGGCGATGAAGTACCAAATTCGCGCTGATATTAAGGTAAACGGAACGGTCCAACGCAAGGACATCATCGGGGCCATTATGGGTCAAACCGAAGGACTACTTGGCGACGAATTGGAACTGCGAAAGTTGCAACGAACAGCACGTGTCGGACACGTTGATGTTGAGATGGACACGAAGGGCGGAAAGGTCCACGGCATGATTCTCATTCCCTCAAGCCTCGACAACGTTGAAACTGCAATCATTGCATCAGCGCTTGAAACCATCGACCGAATCGGTCCTTGCAGCGCAAAGATCACCGTCAAAGAAATCCAAGACATCCGTGCAACAAAGCGCACTGCTGTCGTTGACCGAGCCAAGGAACTCCTGCTCAACCTCGTCAACTCTGGCGAAGCAGCGTCCAAGACCGTGATTGAAGAAGTTCGATCCGTTTTGACCACAGGAACCGCAACCAGCTTCCACGGCTTGACATGCGGACCGAACATCGAGAAGTCTTCATCCCTCATCATTGTTGAAGGACGAAACGACGTCAAGAACTTGCTTAATTGCGGCGTTAAAAACGCCATCAGCGCCGACGGCGCCGGTACAATGAAGCAAGAACTCATCGACCTCGCCAACAGCAAGGAAACCGTCATCCTCGGAATTGACGGCGACCGAGGCGGCGAGATGTTGTTCAGCCAACTCATGGAAATGATGAAGGTTGATTTCGTTGCTCAAGCACCCGTTGGCCAAGAGTGGGAATTGCTTCCACAAAAGACCGTTACAATGTGCCTCCAAAAGAAGCTTGAAGCTACTAAGTTTGCTCACAACCTCAAGAAGAAGCAAGAAGAAGACGATCAAAAAGCCGGCGTTCCAGACAAGAACTGGGCCGAAGACATGGAAGAAGAATTCACTGTGGCTGAAGCACCTGCTGAAGTCCACGAAATGTTCGATCACCTCGACAGCCTTGACAAGAACAAGGCAGTCTTCGTCATGGTAGACGGTACAATTTCCGATCCAGTTGGCCCTTCCACGCTCTCCAAGACTGCAGGCACAACAGACGGCGCAGTTGCCATCGTGTTCAACGGCCCAGTCAGCGAGCGCACCCTCGAAATCGCCTCTGAATCTGCAATCCCTACCGTCATTGGTACGAAAGCAGGAAAGGGCTTCGTAGAGCGAGAAGACGTTTCTGCTTGGCTCTCTGAAGTTCACCGTTGAGCGGGCATTGACAACCATCTTCATCTAAGGTGTGGCTTGTAGGTTGCGCCATGGGCGACGCTGAAGAGCAAGATTGGTTCGATGAAGACTCCCTTCCGTTTGAAGACGCGCAACCGTCTTCTTCGGAACCCTCAGTTGAAGGCGAAAGCCACGAAGAAGAACCCACGACCTCTACGCAAGAAGAGGATGAAGGGTCTCAGCAAGAGGACGAAGTTGCACCCTCAATTGAGGCTCCAACCAAGCCGCATAGCACGCCTTGGGGCCTGCCCATAAGAGCAGCACCTTTGCTGGCACAAACCGGCGAGGTAGTTACCGAATACCCTCTCAAGCAATCGGTTGACGGACGGACCACGACCTCGATTGTGGTGGACGATGTTCTGCTGCGGGTGGTCGACACTGAACTTGGTGACGACGGGCACCGTCGAATGAAAGTCCGACTCACAGTTAAACAAGGCCTCACCGGGTTTAACCACCAGCACAACGAACTGATGCACCAGCATCAATTGCTTTGGATTGGATGTTTTGTGGTTGGTTTATGCTTGACGCTCACGCCTTCGGTTGCGTTTGGTGTCTTGGGGGCGTTGTCGATGATCATCGGGATTCGCAGTTGGATTATGATGCACCTTGAAACACACCATCTTGAATTTTCCAATCAAGGAGGATCCCACGCCTTGGAACTCAGGGCTTATGGAACAAACCGAGGCTTTTTCAGAGCGAGCATGGCTATGATTGGGCCCGTTATGGCCGATTTCATCCGCACCGGTTCGATGGACGTCGACGAGTTGGAAGAATTGCATGCAAGTCTTTTGGCACCGCCAATGGCGCCAATTCCTGAGCCTCAACAAGTTCCAATCATCCAGCCCGAAAGTGCACCACCGCCCCCAGAGATCGCCGCGCTGCCCATGGTTGTCAGTGAAACGCCCGTTGGTCCACCGAGCACCCCCATCCCTGCGCCACCGGTGCAGATTTCAGCGCCACCGGCGGCAATCCCTGCCCCACCGATGGCCATACCGCCACCGCCAAAGCAAATCCCAACACCCCTGCCTGCTGCAGCCCCGGCAATCCTCCCTCCACCGCCGGCGCCCGCACCGCAGTTGAGCCCCTTACCACCAGCGCCGGTGCCACCCCCTATGCCTTTGCCAGCAAACCCGGGACTTGCGTCATTGCCAGCTCCACTCTCCCCGCCAGGGCTGCCCCTGCCGCTCGATGCACCTTTGCCAGCAGCGCCTGAAGTAGCCGTCGCGGGTTCGCCTGTGGAAGAGACACTGAGCAAAGATGAGCAAAATGAATTGCTCAGTGAACTGTCTTAAGCCGATATACCGCCGGCTGATGCCGGGTTCAACTGAGCGATCAATCGAGCTACTTCGTTTTGAAGGTGAGGCAGATCTGATGCGTCTGGTAAATCTTTGCTGTCGGCCGTCAATGGCACTGGAAAGCCTGGTCCGGGGATCCGATGCAACGCCACGCCGAGTTGTTCCGCATCGTCCAAGAAGTTTTGAGTCGAGCCAGAATGTCGATGTTCCAACCGTGTTCGCATCCACCTCTTGATTTTGGTTGTGTTTTCAGCAAGGAGCATCAACAGTTGAGCCCGCATCACATCGTCGCCATCGCCTTGTGGCATCAACCTCAGGCTGAGTCGAAGAAAACGGTCGATGCGCGTGTCGCGAGGCTCGATTCCGACGTGCTGCGCCAAACTTCGCCGCACATCCTTTACAGCTTCAACACCTTCATTTTGGATTCGCTTGGACAATTCATCGAAATCAATCGCCTTGAGAAGGGCAGCCAGACTTTGTTCAATCTCATCGCCCATCGCTGTGGTTTGTACGGTTGCAGCCGGCGTTTGCTCCACTGCGACTTCTTGCAACGGTGCCCGCTTTGGCTGAGCAGCAGGCTTCACCTCAACGGTGTACTCGGACAAAACTTGGGGCTGAGCAGGCTTACGCTTGGGTTCAGCAGCAACAGGCTTGGCTTGCTGAACCGCTGCCTTTGGCTCCGCAGGCGTTTCGTTTGGACGTACGATGGAGGCTTGTACTCCGGGGCTTGTACTCCGGGACTCAACAGCAGGCGCATCGCCGCCTTCCATGGCGTGGAGCATGGCTTCATGAGCGTCACCTAAAGCGTCAGCAGGCATCATTGTCGGGAGCGCCCCGTGCTCGGGAACTGGAAGCAAGGTTCTTCGGGGCGGCTTTGGGTTCCAAGGGGTAAGTTCGAAAACCTCATCTTCGACTGGACGGTTCGCTAAATGCAGGGCGTAACCAGACACCCGCTCTCCCAATACCCCAATCTTGAGCGGGTCGCGCATCGATGCTTCAACGTCCAAAGCCAATGCGATGTCCCGGTTCCATGGCAAGCAAATTAACCTTCGAATCAAACTGGGGTGCTCTTCGATGTAAGGCCGTGCAGCGTTGAGTTTTCTCGACGCAACAACTGTGTCTTGCTGGGCGACCGCTCTCAGCTCCCCTACCGACCACCCCGAAGCAGCGAGAACGGACAGTTCTTGGTCCAGTCTTGCCTTTAGGCGTTCGTGAACTTCACCGGCGATCAGCGATGCTCCGGTGCTTGTTGAAGCAATTGAAGTCCCAAAGGTGCGGACATGAGCAATCTCATTTTCGAACTCAGCTAGAGTGAATGCAGAAGTCGCGGTCGATTCTCCAGCCTTGCCCTGAGCCACAAGATCGCGCCAATCTTGTTCCAACATTCGACGGTGCCGGGCACCGCGCCTGGCATGGTGTTCAACAAATCGGACGGTGTCCTCGACCACTTCTTCGTCAACATCCAATTCCCTCAACAAATCCATCCGTTGCGCAACATCTTCAGCGCCTTCGAAGGAAACATCAAGCCGATTTAACTGGTCAAGGAGGTCAACGCGCCTTTGCAGCAAATCTGTGCCTTGCTTGAGGTGAGTGAGGGTTGTTCTCGGATCCAGTTTGAGTTCTTCATGCCACGAATCCATGGTCAATCCAGCATGCTCAAACCCTTCGATGCGACCAATGCATTCCAACTCCAAGCGCTTCCAACGCTGATCGAGGTCGTCAACAAAATCGATGAAAGCTTCAGTCTGTTCAAGCAGGCCGGCGAGTGGGGCTCCGTTTTCAGATTCTTCAGGCCACACTCGAGAAACAGCCTGCCACCGAGACAGCGCCGCAAGATGGCGCTGCAAGGTTGCTTCGATTTCAGGCAAGTTCGCCTCCCACTCCAGCAATTCTTCAGCCCGAACGCCATCCGCATGAGGGAAACGTATGCCTTTGGCCCGCCAAGTGTTGAGCAACTCATTCATCATCGCCATTCGCTGGTGAAGGTTGTCCGCTATGGCTGTGATTTGGAGGCGCAATCCACCAATATCAGCGCTTGGCCCTTGTTTAATCAATCCCGTTCGACGTTGTTCATGGTGAGCGGCTAAGGCCGGATCGAACGGTGCGATTTGTTCAGCAATCAACAACCGAAGGTCTTCATGGAGGTCATGTAAGTCATGGAGTCGAGCCACATTGTCAAGGCCTCCAAGGATGTCCATTTGACGGATGCCACCGATGTCATACCCTTCACCCTCCAGCATCGCAGCGGCCTTTTCGATGGTCGCACGTTGCCTTTGCTCATCTTGTTCCACGGTGTGAAGGGCGGTTTCGATGGCATCGGATTCGCCAGGATAGGCCAACAGCGGCAACATGACGATGGTGGATGGTTTTGAAGAGGGATCTAAATTGTCGAAGCGGGATAAGAGCCCAGCATGGGCTTCTTCCTTTCTTTCATCGCGCCAGTCCTCTTGGCTGCGGTAGAGGGCCGGTTCCCAGGGCCGCCACTCCTTTGCCCATGCTTCATATTCCTCGAAAACTCGCTCAGCGTTCATGGGGTCGTTGAGTTCACCCATCCATGTTTCACCCAAATCGAGGGACTGCTCATCAGCACAACGCCCGAGGTATCCAGCGCGCTCTTGGAGCGAACGCGCCAGTTCAAGTGCGTATTCAAGGTACAACAACCGCTCACTGCCAATGGTTTCATCGGCTCCAAGGTAGTCCTCGACGTTGGCAGTAATCCACCCCTCAGCATCCAATTCCATGAGGAGGTCGAAGTACCAAGGTCGCTCGCCTGCCATCGAATCGTGTTCGTCCAATTGAGCCACCTCAACCACTCAACACGAGCGAGAGCCTTTCAATGTGAGCAAAGATAACACCGGTTAGGCACTTATTTTCAACCCCATGGCCCATTCCCACGTCCAAAAAACCCCTCCCTCGGCGTGGAGAAAAAGGTCAAAAAAACAGCCCTAAGGCCGTTCGATGTTCCGCAGACCATAAAGGTGCAAAGAAGAGGTGGGCGACAATGGACCCGATCACTGCTGCATTTGGACTCGCTTGTATTGCCGCAGGTGGGGGCGCAGGGTTCTGGCTCAAGAAGGCCGATGAACGCTTGACGGGCGTCTCAGAAACCGCCCTTGTTCTCCAACAGGCGCAAGCCGCACACTTCACTCACCTCAACACCGAGGTGGCCACCCTTCAGCACCAAGTCAACGAGATGACCAACCTCGTTTCTGCGCTCAGGGCGACCAACCCCGAAATGCACGGTGCGATCCTGGCCCATGAGATCATCACGGCGTTTGAATCCACACAACCGGGCGACCAAACTCCGGTCAGACAGGCGCTTTCTGCACTCGAATCCCTCGTTTCCCCGATTTCGACAGAGGCCTCGGTTGGCGATGAAAGCCTGCTCTCTGCCACCTCGGCTTCGCTGCTTGGACGCCTTCTAGCCGCCTTTGATGGACGAGCAACAACCCCGACAGAGTTGGGACTCAACCCCGTTGCGGCACACAAACTCGGCCATGCTTCACTGTTGCTCGCCCGATTTGATTGGGCTGAATCATGTTTTGGTATAGCCTATCAGTCCTCACCGGGCAACGCCAACATTCTCGAGGCGTTGGAGCACATTGCGCTGTTGAAAGGCGATGACGAAGTACGACGCCATTGGCTCGAAGCACGCATGACGGTTCACCCAGACCAGCCAGATTTGCTCCGTTCTCATGCCCACCTGCTCGCGAAACTCGGCGACGCCGAAGCAGAACGAGACGTGCTTCGACTCGAAGCATTGGGCGTCGATACGGCCGCAGACCGCTCTCTTCTCTCTGGACTTCGAGCGCGAGCAGGTTCCCGCTCTGAAGCCCTTGAAGCGATCGAACAGGCCTTGGCAGAAGACCCTCATCAAGCAGCGGATTGGCTCAGTTACGCTCAACTCCTTGACGAGGAAGGCGAAGCCGGAAAAGCCCACAATGCGGTGGAGCGTTGCTTGGAACTCGACCGTCAAAGCGGTGAAGCTTGGGGCTTACTCGCTCAACTTCTTTCGCCTCACGCTAACCGTGCCAAAGAGGCACTCAAAGCCGCAACTCACGCCGTAGCACTTGATGCCGGGGGCACCGATTTGGTGTTCCTCAAGAGCGACCTGCAGCAAGCAGAAGGCCTCGTTACCGCCGCGGAGGAAACGCTTGAAAAAGCCCTTTTGAAGAATCCAGCAAACGCAGAACTGCGCGCTCGTATGGCGGGAAGAAAACTGCTTGAAAGCGACCTTGAACCAGCGCAGAAATTGCTGGATGAAACTCCGTTTGGCATCGATCATGCGCTGCTTCATGTCGTGGAAGGACGACTCCACCTCGCTCTGTGCGACAGGGCAAGGGACGGCACGGGTCAAACCGATGCCGTGTTGCTGGCTGATGCAGTCGCTTCCTTCGAAGGGGCCCTGAAAATGGACCGAGAACTTGGTGTGGCATGGCTCGGACTTGCTCGAACCAAGCGTCTGTTGAACAACCTTGAAGGCGCCTCTGAAGACATCGATCGGGCCATGCGCCTTCTCCCTCCACAAGATCCATCTGCCTCTGCTGAAGCGGCACTGCTTGCTATTGAACACAACGATCTCTCAACCGCAACAAAGCACATCGACGCTGCAGATGTCCACGGGAACGCAGTTACCGTCGCTTACGTGCGAGGCAACATCGCACTACAGCGGGCAGAATTCGAAGATGCGCTTGGTCATTATACCAGCGCCCTCAATCAAGGGCCGAATCACATCCGCGCTAGAATGAACCGATGCAGCGTTCTCATGGCGCTCAACCAGCCAAAGAAAGCGCTTGATGATGCACAGATTCTTGTCGATCTTGCTCCATCGTTAGTGCTTGCTCGCTTGCGCCGGTCGGAAGCTCTGATGCAGTTGGGTGAATGGGGACAAGCCAGGGACGATTTGAAGATGGCTTTGGAAGAATCTCCACACCACTACCAAGCCCTGACCAAACTCGCCTCGTGCTACATGGCTTTGGAACGACCTGAACGGGCTGAAGCGCCTCTGAATGAAGCGATCCGCCTCCAACCAAACTACGCTCCTGCTTGGCACCAGCGCGGCATGATGTACCTCGATATCAATCGAAACGAAAACGCCCTTGATGACTTCCAGGCCACGGTCCGCTGTGACGGTTCGCACTTTGACGCACGTCTTCGAATCGCTGCGATCTTCCACCAGAGCGAACGGTTCGACCAAGCAGAACAGGCATGGCGCGCCGTTCTTGCCATCGACGCTGATCATGTTGTGGCGCGAACCCGTTTGGCCGAATGCGAAGTTCAGTTGCTGAAAAACTGAAGCCTTTGCTTCTTGTTGACGCGGTCACAAAGCCTTGATATGGCGCTCAACCCAGCACAGGGCATGGGCTTTGGAAGGCATGTCACACCTACGGTGGCGCTGCTGTTTTTTCTTCTCGTCGCCCGGGAGATTTACCCTTACACAGAACCGCTCAACGCCCAAGCGGCAGAGGGCTATGGTATCGAAAAAGTTGCTTCAGGGTTCGGTGGCCCAACTTGCTTAACCTGGGTCAGTGAGGAACTCCTCATCATGTGCGACAGAGATGGTGGCCGGATTCTTATGCTCAATGCAAGCGATGAATTCAGTGAGACGGCACTCATCACGGGACTCGACCACCCGCACGGGATTCACCTCACCGATGACCACATGTATGTTTCAGAAGAGGGCGTGCTGGCAAAATATCAACGCAGCAATTGGACGTTTGATCAGCGAACCATTCTCATTGAAGGTGTACCGAGCGGTAACCACCAAACCAACGCCATCAACGCTCTTCCAAACGGGACGTTGATTTGGCACAGCGGCTCCACTTGCAACGTGTGCGAACAGGCAGATGAACGGAATGCAGCTTTGCTTTGGGTCGATGCCGAAACAGGCGAGCACGGGGTTCTTGCTTCTGGCGTTCGCAATTCATTTGACGGCGTATGGGTCGAAGGCGTAGGTTACATCTTCAGCGATAACGGCAGGGATTGGGAAGGCGATCATCCCGGTGAAGAACTCAACATGCTCATCGAAGGGGCTGCTTACGGCTGGCCAGACGATGACCCCGAACATCCTGTGCCAGAAGGCACGGTGGCGCCGGTGGCCACATGGACCCCCCACACTTCATTGAATGGCCTTGCCTTGCGCCCAGACGCCTCGCCGCTTCCCGGCCTTAACGCAAGTGAGGGCCAAGGGTTCACGTTGTATGGGACGGTGTTTGGATCTTGGAACACACTGTTGCCACAAGGCCACGAGATTCTTCGAATTGACTTCGTTCCAACAAACGATTCAGCCTCAACGCAGCCTGCCGATCTTTGGGATGTTGAGATGACCAGATTTGCAACCGACGTGGGTACGCCGCTGCCAATCACCTTCGCACCAGATGGCACGCTGTATTACGCAACCTTTGGTGGTGGCGGGGGCCTCTACCAAATTACGGCGGAACGATAGTGGCTAGCAACCGCATAGGTCCACTGAATCCCCTTTGTATCGGGAAATAAAAGGCAAAAGGGTTTCGAGTAACCCCTTGCAACTTATCCGAATCAATTTGTCGCTGCTTTGGATTTGTTTCGGTTACGATTCCACTTCTTGATCCGTGGGAGTTGCCACTTGATTATTCCCGTCCAGAAAACAATCGCTACCACAGCTTGTCCAACAAACATCGTGACCCAAGGATCATTATCCC
>TARA_B110001450_G_scaffold133690_1_pt1 | contig 15636 bp, 17 predicted proteins | sample TARA_B110001450 | Tara Oceans TARA_B110001450 (sample SAMEA4396538) | marine metagenome | biome: Polar Biome; feature: [SRF] surface water layer (ENVO:00010504); material: water (ENVO:00002006), including particulate matter (ENVO:01000060) such as... | depth 5 m | reverse complement strand
AATACGTAATAAAATTAAAATTAGTTCTTTGTAATGTATTGTATTAAATTTATTTAACTTAAAGCAACTGAACCTCCTACATCAGATTTTACCCGAGTTCCCACAAACTGTTACTGAAATATATACATTTTGCGTGACATTATTACTATTTATCTTTAAATTTGTATAAATTACATTAAATTACATTAAATTACATAAAAGACATGGAACCTCCAACTACAGTTTGTACCTTGGTACCACACGCGGTGACCGTGATTATAGCGTTCTGAGCGAAATCACTATTCGATAAAGGATTTTTAGTAACACCAGCATTCTTAAATATATAATTATTAAGCTTAATGAGTAATTTTTTATTATTTATCTTTGAAAACGCAATCCCTGAAGTATCAAAAGCTTTTTCGGCCAAAGTTATTATATAATGTGCCGAGTTTTTATCACTATTTACTAGCGTGAAATTTTCACAAGTACCAATTTTGGCGGACGCTCCCTTTATAAAACCGGTTCTGTCACTTCCTAATACAAGTTCCATAGACTCTACAGCATCTGGCATATAACCAAGAAGATTTTCTGGTGGGGTGGCAGCTGGTTCATTAAATGTTTGCGAGTTAATAACAGAAAATGGGGTAGAAATTTCGTTCTTACCCGCTGGGTTCTGGCCGATTGTGGATGGAGATCCCAAACCAGTCCTAATAGAAAGTGTTTTGTCATTTACGTGGGGAAGTCTTAATCCAATCAATAGATGACTTACATTAATAGATACATCTTCTAAATCCACTTCTATTTCAGTTACCTCATCGTTATATACGGTCAAATCCAATTTCTTATTTATCTCTTTTGTAACGTTTGAAGATGTATTTAATACCTTATGTATTACATTCTTCGATATAAAGTTCTTTTCTGTCTCAGTGATAATATGCGTTCTAACAGCAACGAAGCTTTTAAAATAAGTCAGATCCAAGAAATCTGTAGAGGTGGAACCATCTCCTGCAGAAAGAACTTGATAATGTGATTCTTTAGCCGTTCCGTTACTGATATAAATATTATTATAATGAACTTTCACAATCATTGAATTAGTCAAAGCTCCGGCTTGTAACAAAGAACGAGACATATCACTACTTCTTCCAATAAAAGGAATGGAACACGCCGCTTGGATTACTATTATGTCCGTCGTCGCCTCAAAATGCAATACATTCCTATCACCCGTTGGTGTCTGATAGGCTGTGGTGGTGCTTATATTGTCTGTAACAGCACGAGCGGGGGGTGCGCTGAATGTAAAAGGCTGTCCAAATTCAGATAAATTTCTAATGTATATGTCGTCGGCTGTTAATTTCTGAACTACTAAATTACCGATTTTAATTTCAACTTTATCTATTAATCCTAGTATAATATCCTTAGATACAAAAGCATACCACGTGCTACTCGCCCCCGACGGTCTTCTTAACTTAAATTCGATATTAAGAGTTATATCAGAAATGGCATCAGTGTCTGAATTTACGTAAAACGTATCCGTAGAGTTTGCGGTGGGGAATCTTCTTAGAGACCCTGGAATAACAGTTTCTCCAGAACCAGAAATGTACATTTTTTCGCATTTAGAAATAAATGAAGACTTTACTTCTTCATCTCTTTTGTACTCGTTTGTTCTACACAATGATTGTGCCCCCGACGAGTCAAAAGTTTTAACGGCGACGTTGCTTATTCCCATTATTTATTATATTAATATATTTTATTTATTTAAATAAAATCTTAAATTTCGTTTTCATTTATATTTTAAAATAAATACAAAATGTAAATAGCAATGTCAAATTTCGAATGTTCTGTTAAAGATTTAATGTCGCAATCAGAGGCTAAAATCGAAAAAGAAACTGTTAAAGAAACTGTTACATTTGACCCATTGAATGTAGAATATAATGAAAAGATAACGAATGAAAATTCACCCGATGTAAAATTATCGTTGTATCAGAAATTATACACCGATAAAAATATCAAAATGGTTATGTTTGTAACACTTGTTTATCTAGTTTTAAACTCTGAACAAATGTATACATTTATATCTAATAATCTACCCGCTTTATTTGTAGATGGTTCGCCAGGATTTCTTGGAAAATCTGCCATTGGTTTTATTTTAGGTATTATTATCATAGTATTTACCTCTTTTTTTTCGTTTTAGTGTTTTTACCGGGTCCGATTAAATCTTTTTTATTCGATAAATTATCGCTCAGTTTGTCCATCATTAAAGATACTAAATCAATTTTTTTATTTGAAATATTATCATCTTGTTTAATACCCCATTTTAAACAGGTTTTAATATCTTGCGTTAACGGGATTCGCTTACTTTCAAAGTTTTTACAATTGATAACCGCGCCACATGAATCGGGTTCACCATCATTTTCTGACATACACATTTGACAAATTCCAGAAGGCGTTAATTTAAAATAAATGTGATTATTTGTATGATACCCGCACTTATTATGACAATACTTGGATTTTGTATTAATTAGATAAAGAGTTTCGTACATATTTGATTTTAAAATTCCGCGGATGTCTTCTACGCGGTATCCTTCAACATGGTTCTTAAAAAATTTTAAAATGCCGTTTTTTTGAGAACTTTCATTTGATAATAATGTAAAATTACCCGAATTGTTTGAAACAAAGTCTTCTTCCGTTTCTTCGTATTCGGGTAGATTATAAAATGTAGTAAGATTTGTTACACTTGACCTAATACTGGTATCTTGTATAACTTTTAGTAAATCGGATTTATAAATTTCATTATGTGTTTCAGATGTTTTATTTCCAATGTATGTTGTAAAATATTTGTAAACGCGATTTTCATAAATATAATTCCCGTCTGAATATACACATTTATCAGAACCTACCAGTCTAAGACCATTTTTGTCGTATACACATTTATCTATTATTTTATCCCAAGAGTCATAGAATGTTTCTGGTTTACCAAACAAGTTACATATGGAAATTAATATATATTCTCTTATTCTAATTGCGATAGATTTATTTACTAAAACATCAGGCCAATTAAAATGGTACCCCTGCTTATTGTACACAATTTCTCCTTTTTTAATTTCTTTTGGATTATCAGCTTTAGTTATAATACATTTCAAATTAGAATCTTTGTATATACTTTCCATAACATTTTGCATGCAAACAGTGTAAACATCGATGTCTATATCGGTTGTAGAAAGAATATCAAAATCTATAAAAAATCTGAATACATCAGTCTTTTTTTCAACTATACAATTTTTATATCCAATGTATTTAACATATAACTCCTGAAATAAATTATAATCTTTCGTCAAGTCGAGTTTTCCGCCGTCGAGCATATAATGCGTCACATCGCGAGTAGATAAATCTTTAACAATTTTACCTGTAGAGAATAGCCAAGTTCTTAGTGGATTTTTCTCCATTTGATAATGTATATATTTTATTTTTATATTATTTTTAAGGTTTAAACTTAATTGTAATATCATAATTATTAGTATATATACCTTTCACAGCACTTGGAGATAATACACAACGTTTACCCTTTTTCTTAGAATTTATAGTTGTCACCATATCTTTATCTATAAGTTCTATATTGGTTAAAGCATAATCAATAACTTTATTTTCTATGAACCATCTAAAAAAATTTAATTGACCTACAGTTGTCACTATATCTTTTTTTGAAACATTTTCTTCTGAGACATAAGTTCTCCATTTAAGAGTAACCGGATCTATAATAAGTCTTTTTTGTCTACAGAAAGGGTCGAAAAATTTTTTTGAATAAGCTTTTAGTTGGTTTTTATAGTCGATGTATATATTAAAATAAATAGTTTCCGTATTATATTTCAGAGGATAAGTTATATTATATTTTTTTGCATAATTTGTAACTAACCAATCTAGTAATCTTAAAGAAAGAGGAGTTTCTTGGTTTATTATATCTCCAAATAATTCCAATTTGTTTTTATAGAAAGTGATTAAAAAATTAATCAAGGTTATCTCTTTGCCGTTGAAAGACATAGATACATATACAGATACAGATACTACTAAAATCAATCTTTAAATTTATTTAAAGGAATTGGAGTATATACTCTCACTAGAGATGTCTGAGATAATAAATGAAAAATATAAAAAACAAATCATTTTTCTTTTAAATAATAACTGGACTGGAAAAAACGATATGTACTTTCCTGTTCAAAATTCAATTAATATAGAAAGAAAACATCTTTTTAAACTTTTTAATTATAAATACTTCTATTATAAAAAAGATACTGTAAATACAAAACGAGCCATATTATTTTTATTTAAGACAGCTTCCGGAGATAATACATCGGTTATTATATTTAAAGATCTAAGTATAATTAAAATTAATCTGGAAACACTTGACGAATACTACAATGGTAGTATTTTTGAAATTTCTTTCACATCGGAGAACATTGTCATTTACGACTCTTTTATGATTTCTGGTAATAAAATTAATTATCTACAATTTACTGATCGTATTTCAGAGGCTGAGATCATGATATCTAATATAATCAATAAAGACATTAATTTAAATTTGCTACATTTTTCCGATGATATTTCTGTTTTTAAAGACATCACTGACGATGAAGAAATTTTTATGTTACCAGCACAATTACCTATTTTAACCGGGATCAATTTTTCATTTTTCAAATGGAAACCTACAGAAAAAATTACATTCTGTCTACAGGTTAATGAAGACAAAAACGACTTGTTTCTGTTATCATCTAATTTCAAGAAACTTGTTAAATTTGCTAAGATCGATAGTCAGAACTCTAGCGGGATTAAATACATAAATGATATTAAAAAGTTAGAAAATTACAAGGATAATTGTATTATTGAAATTATAGTTAATTTTCCTGAAGGAAACATGGTGATTAAAAAAGTTAATCCCGATAAAATCTTTCCTACAAGTGTTAGGCTTATTGAGAAAGTTTTAATTATTAAGCAAGAAAATATATTATTTGAAGAATTATTTTAAATCCTGAATTGTTAATAATAAATTAAAATACATTTAAAACTTATTAATGTATGTTAATTTATTTACACATTACACCACAACACAACGTATAATTTAATGTCTACGCTCTGCGGCATCTGTTCTTCTTAAGACGCATACCCTTCGCGAGGCAGCGGCGACGCTTGCGAGCGTACTCGCGGGCACGCTTAGCGACCTTGGTCATCTTAAGACGAGACCCCTTCTTGACACCTCGGCGACCGAAACGAACGGACGTCTTGCGACGAAGCAACTTAGGCGAGATGTAGACGCGAACGGTCTTACCGCCCTTTGTACGCTTGTAGTAAAGACCGCCATTGCACCCCTTGTATACCTTGCGCATCTTACCCTTGATCGTAACCTTTGCACCCTTAGATAGCTTGCGAACTTTTCTACCCTTCTTGGCCTTGCGGCCGACGCATTTCTTCTTCTTACCGAAAAAAAGTTGTAACATTCCCATTCTTAATATTTAATATATATCTGAGAAAAAAAAATTTTTTTAAATTACAATTTTAATAAATTTATAAATTATATTTTCTTTTATTTCTTTATCATTTAAAAAAGCAATAATTTTTTCTTTATCGCAACTATTTTTAATAAATTTTTCTGGAAGATCGTAATCAAACTCGGTAAATATCTTTCTAGATACAATATAATCAAAATTATCGCAATTTTTATTTATATTTTTAATAACTTCTTCTATACATTTATGTTTTCGAATAAGATTAAAAGATGTGATCGATCCTATTTGCGAAATCGGTTCTGTATAATCACAACCTGAAAGTATACAAAAATCAACAAAAGAATTCATGTCCATTTCAAATTTAGACAATATTACACTCGTGTCTATCTCTGTTATAAATCTCGATATACCTGTTTTTAGTATCTTATTACATCCAAAGGTGGTAGCATCCGTGTCATCTGTTACTGTATAATCAACAAGTCCATTTTTCTGTAAAAAGGCGCAATATTTTTCGGCGTCTTCTGGAGCAGTACAATAAGGTATACCAGACATTTCAAGAAATTGTTTACAATCTTCGACGTCTTTTTTCTTTATAACGATAAGCTGAGATGTAATTTTTTCAATTTCATCATTTATAATTTTTTCTTCTTCGTTATTCTCAGGAATTCTCTCTCTTAACTTTTCGAGACGAACATACATTCGCTCTTTATTTGCTTGCCTTTTAACCAACACATTCTTTTTAGCATCCGGGGGCGTACCATCAAATACAAACACTGGAAGAATTCCATTCATGAAATAATACTTAATTCTATTTGCTATGCCAATTATATGAGAATTTGGTGTACGACATGCGTATTTAAATTTATACAATAAAATACTACAATCGACTGCCACTTTAGAACCTTTATAAAAACTTATTTCTTTTTCTGAAATAGCGTCAGGGGCGTACTTTTTAATAAGATTATTCAATCCTCTGATTCCCATTTGGGATTTTAATTAGTATAAAATAAGTTTTTAAATTGAAATATTTTCTGTAAAATTATACGTCCCTTATAATCAAATCAGGAATACATTCAGTTTCGTCATCAGAAGTATCACGTAGATCTAAAACTCTCTTTGGGGGTCTTGGGGGTTTATATTTTGGGTGGGTTTTGATGTCATTTTTACGATAATATTCAACTTCTTTCCAACATTTTTCTAAAATGGGTAGATTTTCATTTAACCAATCGTAATCAATTTTAACCCTGACTATGTTCATAATATCAGGCGGTTTGTATTCGATAAAATCAGCATCTTCAAGATTACAGATAAACATGTTTAGTTGTACCTGTGGATAATAATACTCTGGTATATATCCAAATTTAATGGGTCTCTTGTAAGGACACTTTACTTCTAGCAAAATTGGTTTTCTATTTTCGTCTTTAGACAATGAAACGCCGTCCGGTGATCCGGCGAGCCAGTAATAATCTTTGTTGTCATGAACGTCTTCGTGGGCTATAAGACCAAAATCAAAATTTTCTTGCCCTGTAAGTTTACAATACTTATCTATAGCTTCGTCTTCGTATTTTTGACCGTGTAAAGTAGCGACATTACCTACAAAAGGTTTTGGGTCATGACCGCACTTTTTAAAAAGTACCTCGTGCGGTTTTTGATAAGGATTAAGTCCAAGAACTGTACCAGCATCCGAACTTGTTAGTTTTCCTTCTCTTTGTTTGAACCAAGCATCTGAACGTTGTTCGTGTTGTGGTATAGATTTTAATTTATTTATCTTATCCATATATAAATAAATTATAATCCATGGCTTTAAATAATATCCTTTAAATTATTTTATTTTTTTAACCGTGACGCTTACTGCATTCTTCTTTCTTAATTTTTTCGGATCTTCTGCCTCATTATCCGTCTTTTTGTGTTTATCGTACTTTTTAGTACAATAGTCCCATAACTCTTTTGAACCAATTTTAAAGTTTCTATTAGGTTTTGCTCGATACCAATAAACACAATCCTGTATATTATTACTCTTTGATGTGTTATCAAGTACAAGACAATCATAACCTTCTGTACAAGCATTTAACACATCCTGAAAAACACTAAATTGAGGAAAAATACCGAAAAAGTTTTTATATAATTTTTCCTGATTTTGAATAATATTTTCTCTTAAAATAAAAACATAATCTATATTTGCTCGAAGATCGGGGGGTAAATCCATACAGTATTGCATAGTTAACATAAATGTTATTCTCCAATGTCTCCCATTCATGAATATACCGCGAATATTAGTATCTCTAATCATACGTTTGTCGTACATACAATCATCAAGAAGCAAGAAAGCATCATTTTCTTTCTTGAGGTCTTTTCCGTTTATTAATTTTTTCTGTCGAGTAATTACCTGCTGAACAACCTCTGGTTTATATTCAGAATGTATGAGTAAATCTGGTATAAAACTTGAATAGAAAGCATTTCCATCCTCGGTTGCCGATATAGCCACTCCAGCATTAATTTTGCGAACATGGTAAAGTATATCAGCAACTAACGTACTTTTTCCAGTTCCTCTTTTTCCTATAAAAACACATGTAGCAGGACCTGAACCCGTTGTACGTCTTTCTTCTATTCTCTTTGGATTAAACTTTGATAAGTTAATAGACATCTATAATTTATAAATTTTATTTTATTATTCAAATTAGTCCCAGAAATTTTCTTTTAATAATGCATCATTCTCTAAAGTACCATATGAATACAATATACTTACTAAAACACCTGTTATAAAAGAATATATTATCTTACCAGTTGGACCTATATTTTCTTCATCTGGATCGATATAGTTTATAGAAGAAAATGTAATACCCGTGATAAGAAGAATTATTAAAATTATTGTAAGGTCTACAACATAGAAGTCTAGGAATGTCATTTATTAAAATTAAAATATAATAAATAATTTTATTCAACTTAAAAATAAAATAAATAGTTATATCATGCAATAAAACATGGGTGTAACTGTTAAATTTAATTCTGTTCTTAAGAATCTGTTAAGTATGAATTTTGGCGACACTATTGTATTTATTAAATTTGGCACAGACTGGTGTATTCCGTGCCAAGAACTCGATAAAATTCTAGTAAAGATTCCAAACAATATGATATATCATGTAAATCTAGAAAATGTGGAATTTGACGATATAATGGAAGAATACAATTTTAAAACTATTCCTTATACAATCATCAAATACAAACAACACACTAGAACTTTTCAAGGAGTTATGACAGAAACACAGATAAATAAATTAATCGATGCTATGAAATCTTGAATCGCGAAAGGGGGGTGTACATCAAAAATTACAAAAAATTATCCGGTTTAAAAAAATGATTTATATTTAAACCAGATCATTGAAGTATAGATGGCGGAAAAATACAAGAAGTACACACAGATTGAACACATTTTAGCACGCCCTGGTATGTACCTCGGTGATATAAAATGTGTAAATTCTGAAATGTGGAAAATTGAAAATGAAAAGTTAGTATACAGTATGTGTAATTATAACCCTGGTATATATAAACTATTTGACGAAATTATTACCAACGCATCTGATGAAGTACAAAGAAACGATTGTGTAAAATGTATCAAGATTGAAATCTCACAAGAAAAAATCAGTGTATTCAATGACTCGGGTATCCCAATTGAAATACATCCAGAATACAACATTTACATTCCAGAACTTATTTTTGGAAATTTGCTTACATCTACTAATTTTGACGACTCTCAGAGGAGAACAACGGGCGGTCTCAACGGTCTAGGAGCAAAACTTGTAAATGTATTTTCATCTGAATTTATAATAGAAACTTCTCATTCTGGTAAAAAATACACACAGAAATTTGAATCTAATATGTCTAAAAAATCTAAACCTGTTATCACTGATACTAAAAAGAATAATTACACTAAAATATCATTTAAACCTGATTATTCTCGTTTTGGAATCTCAGAAATGTCTAACGATACTATTTGTATCTTAACAAAAAGAGTTTATGACATTTGTGCAATCACGCCGAAGGATGTAACGATTCAGCTTAATGGCAAAAAAATAAATATTAAAGACTTTTCTGATTATATTTCAATGTACATTGGAGACAAAAAAACCGTTCCTAGATTAGTATGCGAACAAAAGAGATGGCAAGTTGCTTTCAGTCCAAGTAATGAGTTCGGATGTGTTTCATTTGTAAATGGAATTTCTACAACAGACGGCGGAACCCATGTTGAGCACATTATGACACCGCTTGTTAAAAAACTAACTGAAATGATTCAGGAGAAACACAAGAATATTACTATAAAACCAAATTACATCAGGGAAAATCTATTTGTATTTATCAATTGTAAAATTGAAAATCCAGTATTTTCATCACAAACAAAAGAAAAACATATCACTAAGATTTCCGACTTTGGAAGCAAGTTCATTTTGACTGACGACACAATTAAAAGCGTGTTGAAACTTGGTATTCTTGATAGTATTCTTGCTCTCGCAGAAGCCAAGGAAAAGAAAAATATTTCAAAGACAGACGGAAAGAAAACTAATAGGGTAATCATTCCCAAACTTGATGACGCAAACAAAGCGGGAACAAAAGAATCTAAGATGTGTACTATTATATTCACAGAGGGAGACTCAGCCAAGACTACTGCTGTATCTGGACTCTCAGTTGTCGGTAGAGACTACTATGGAGCTTTTCCTCTCAAGGGTAAGATACTTAACACGCGAACGGCAACTTATTCGCAAATGGCCGGAAATACTGAGATTAACAATATCAAACAAATTCTCGGTCTTCAATCTGGTAAAAAATACAAGTCTGTATCAGAACTCAGATATGGTAAAATTCTTATCATGACTGATGCAGATACGGATGGATTTCACATTAAAAGTCTTCTGGTTAACTTTATCGGTCATGGTTGGCCAGAACTTCTCAAAGAAGACTTCATAAGCTCTTTAGTAACACCTGTCATCAAGTTAACAAAAAGAAATCAGGTAATCCCGTTTTACAACCTAAATGACTATAAAGAATGGCAAAAAACAAACAATGTCGTGAATTTCAAAGTAAAATATTATAAGGGTCTTGGTACCAGCACTCAACAAGAAGCTAAAGAGTACTTTAGATCTATGAAAACTCTTGATTATAAAATAACATCTGAAGAAGATTCAAAATCTCTAGTTTTAGCTTTTACAAAGACTGAAGCCGACGCTCGCAAGAAATGGATATTAGAAAATATTAAGTGTCCAAAAAGTTTGGATTACAATTCACCGGGTGTTTCGGTAAAAGATCTCATTGATAAAGAACTAGTGTTGTTCTCTATCAGCGATAACATCCGATCTATTCCGAGTCTTATTGATGGGATGAAACCTTCTCAAAGAAAAATCGTCTATGCCTGTATCAAAAGAAATTTATACTCAGAGATTAAAGTTTCTCAATTATCTGGATATGTATCAGAAAAGACCAATTATCATCACGGTGAAAACAGTTTAATGGATACTATTATCTCTCTTGCACAAAACTTTGTAGGATCAAATAATATGAATTTACTCGAACCTGTAGGACAGTTTGGAACTAGACTTTTGGGCGGAAAAGATGCTTCTAGTCCAAGGTATATCTTCACACATCTGTCAAACGAATTTAAAAAACTTTTCAATGAAGACGATAATAATGTTCTTGATTATCTGGAAGAAGATGGCGATCCCATTGAACCAACATTCTACGTTCCAACGTTGCCTCTCATCCTTATCAACGGAGCGTGCGGCATCGGAACAGGTTTCTCATGTGATGTCCCATGTTTCAATCCAGAAGACATTAAAAAGAGACTCATGGAACTCGTGTTTGACGAGGACGCAGATATTCCTGAAATGACGCCTTGGTACAAAGGTTTCACAGGAACTATTAAAAAGACAGAAACTAATAAATGGATTACCCAAGGAAAATACATTGTAAAGGGAAATGTAATAAATGTTATAGAACTTCCAATTGGAACATGGACGGATGATTATAAAACATTCCTTGACAAATTAGAGACTGAGGGAATCATATTTAGTTACACAAACGAATCTACAGAAACAACTATTAATTTCAATATTAAATGCCCGTTGGAAAATGTAATAGAATGGACCCAAAATAATGAAATACCAAAAAAATTGAAATTGATTTCACATCTGTCAGCGAACAACATGTACGTATTCAATGAAAAAAATGAAATAGTTAAAATGGAATCGCCCGAAGAAATAATCTTCCACTTTTGGAGAATCAGGAACGAATACTACATCAAAAGACAAAAGTACATTTGTGATAAACTAAGCAATGAAATAAATATACTAGATGCTAAAATTAAATTTGTAACAGACATCATAGAAGATAAAATAATAGTGTTCAAACAAAAAATGGAACACATAGTTTCCCAGTTAGAAAAGTCTGAATATCCTAAGATTTCAGATTCTTATGAATATCTTACAAATATGAAAATTCATTCTTTTTCCAGTGATACAATTGAAAAACTAACAAATACTCGTGACAAACTGAAAGAAGAACACAAAACTATGAAGAATTACTCCCTAAGGAATTTTTGGGAAAACAGCCTTAATTTTTTTTAAAACATTATTTAATTTTTAAAAAAAAATATTACAATATAATAAATAAATATGCAATCTGTTCAATATGCTATGGTTTTGGCGGTCGTTTCGTGGCTTGTATTCGCAAGCATGAACGAGTTAACTTCGGCCCACGAAGAGGAAACTGGCTGCTGCGGTAATGAAAATTGCGGTAAGAATTGGACAACCAATATGACATGGTGGCTTAATTTAATGGTTGCATGTGCTGCGACTTTTGTTGTTTTATACAGCGGAGCCAGAATGACTCCATTTGGTAGACGCATGCTCCCCCCGCTCTACCCTTCTAAGTCTAAAATAATCGGCGCATGATCACTAGATAGAGGCGTTCCTTCGTTATTTTCACCAATATATTTCAAACATTTACTGTAGATTTGATTAATATTCTTAGTAAAGAAATAATCCAGTCTCCACCCTTTATTTCTATTTCTTGCTCTAGACATTCCATTTTCTTTTACCTGTCGAGGATCCCACCAAGTATAAATAGTGTCGCATTTCATCGTGTCGCGGAATTTGATACATTTTAAATTTTCTAGAAATTTAAGTTCATGTGGATAAGTTCCAGGTCCGGGAAGTTGTTTAGTTTGGTCAAAATGAGTATCTTTTGCTGCGTTAAGATCTCCACAGAAAATTACCTTGTCATCTAATTCATTTAGAAAGTCGTACATCTTTTCGTTGAACTTAATCTTATTTTCATAGTTTGTTCCCGAGTTTGGAGCATACACGTTCACAAGCGTGATATCTTCGAATTTCATGATTATAATACGACCCTCTAAATCTTCATACCCAGGAATATCTGTAGAGAATTCACACGAAATGTGTTCTTTATAAAATATACACGTTCCAGAATATCTATCCGCTGCTCTTGCCCCGTCTAATTTAGATTCATTAAAAAATGATTTGTATCCAGGAATACATAAGATTTCCGATTTAGCGATTGAGCATCGTGTTTCTTGTATACAAATGATATCAGGTTCGTGTTTAAGTAAAACTTGAATAGCACTACCATCTGTTGGAAATAACTTGTCATTTTTCTTAAGTTTGCTCGAAACATTTTCATTGAAAACACGGGAACGAATACCGTTAACGTTCCAAGATACAACCTTCATTGAAATATTACGATAACTTAATATTTTAATTATTTAAATTGTGTATTTTTATGTAATTAATCTGTTACTTTGTAAAAAAATTGTTTTATCGTTATCATTATCTGTGAAAAGCATCGGTCTATTATCTTTTGGATTCCAAAGATTAGTTATGAATGTATAAACATCTCGCCATTTCTCATATTCACGTGTGTAAATACATATACAGTGACAATTTGTTTTTAATGTATCATTTATATCTGCGATGCATTTTAACAAACTCATATATGCTGTTAATGGCAGATCGTTATCTTTAGATGCTTGTAGATTTATGTATAATTTAAATAATTCATTGCTATCGTGAATAAGTTTCCAAGTATTTTTAAAATAAGTTAAAAATTCTTCGAATCCTTTGGCATCATACTCCTCATGGGAAGATAAATTTACTATAAACATTTCTGTCTTTTTATTTAATATTATATTAACAGATGGTCTATCTAATATAAGTATTTCTTCATTCATTGTTATTAAGTTACGTGTTATATTTAATATTTTTTTAATGCGCAAAATTACGTTTTTTAACAATTATTAAGATCTTAATGATATATTATAGTGTAACTTTATCGTTGTTTATGGTATCAATTGAACATATCTGGAATGACATTGAAAATCTTATGAAGCAAGAGGAACAAGAAAATGAAAATAAGTCATGTGAATGTCCTCATTCGAGATTACAGATTGATCAAAAACAAGGTAATGAAGTATGCTTAGATTGCGGAGTTGTTGTATTATCTAATGTTTTTGAATGTTGCGAATGGAATAATTATAAGAACGACGACGGTTCTATGTCTAATTCCACACAAAGAGGTGATGCATGGGTTTCCGACAATCCGTATGATAAAGGCGGAACTATACCGGGGTTTGCTAATAAAAAGTCACTAATGATGAGGATACATTATCAGCAGACATTTAGTCATAAACAGAAAACATTTTGGATTATATCAGAAAAATTTCAAAACTATTGCACGCAATTAAATATTCATGTCTATGTGTTACCAACTGCTAAAGATATGTGGCACATCTGTATGGAATCTGGAAAACTAACTAGGGCTTCTGTAAGAAATGGACTAATAGCAGCTTGTCTTTATTATGCGTGTATTTATAAAAATTTTCCAGCAGATCGACAATCTATAATAGATATAACAGAGGGCAATCAGAAAGGATTCTTAAAAGGAGAAAAAATATTCCAAGAAATCATGGAAAAAAATACACGCTATAATTATCTCTGTAAAGAAAAAGTGGATATAATCGAAAATGATTCTTTCGTAAAATATATTAACATATTAAATTTACCCTTTAAAACCTCTGATATATGTAACAAGTATTACACACTGTACAAAGATAATCTAGATTCTGTTACACCCAAATCCGCTACTGCGGGAATAATATACCATGTAATTAAGAATAATTTACAATTGAAGAGTCCAAGTAAATCAACAGTGTCTAGAGAGACTGGCGTTTGTATTCCTACTATAAATAAAGTACTTACGATTTTAGAAAGCGTTTAAAAATAAAAAACATTTATAGATATATAATGCTATCCTTAATTACCGTATGTATCTCTTTTATTGCTTCGGCACATGTTTCTTGTATCAAACCACCAGTTTTTAAAAGAACCAATTGTGTAAACTTAGATCAAAATTTATCTAATTCTCTCGAAGAATATGACGGGGGTTCAGAACTTAAGTTACTTACACATTTGAACTCTCAAGGGTGGGCAAACGCATGGCTTATGCACATCTCCCATGAAACTACTCCATTCTTCGATGAACATTATTATCGTGATTACCTAAATATGCTGTCCGTGGCAGCAAGTTACACATCACCAGAGTACTTTTACTTTGGATTTTATTCCAAAGATTCGCAGGGGCATAACGGTCCTAAATACATAGGTGTGTTTAAATTGTTACACAAGGAAAGAATATTTGATGCGATTATGATAATTGAAAATCCACATAATCTTGAGGATGATTCTAATCTTGCAAATTTTAAGTATATAATTATGCACATGACCGATACAGCACATGTATTTTTTAAATTTAACGGTCTTAAGAGACCGGAACAGATACGTTATTACCTTGCATGGATGCATATGTAGTACATTTCATTTCATTTCATTTTAAAATGTTTAATAAATGTTATAATATGGAGGAACGTATTGGTTTAGATTTGTGGACCCTTTTTCTGCAACGAATGGATTTTACGACAGATGTGAAGGTTGAACATTTTTATTTTTATTTAAGGCTATTATTGGCTTGCGACGTAATACATGATTTTTCTAAACCGCGTGGAGATACAGGAAAGAAATTATGGTCACAAGGACTCGGTAATAATGATAGGTTTAATGATTTTAAAGATAGAATTCTAACAGATAATGCTAATAGAGTAATAAGA
>TARA_B110001450_G_scaffold256463_1_pt1 | contig 15695 bp, 20 predicted proteins | sample TARA_B110001450 | Tara Oceans TARA_B110001450 (sample SAMEA4396538) | marine metagenome | biome: Polar Biome; feature: [SRF] surface water layer (ENVO:00010504); material: water (ENVO:00002006), including particulate matter (ENVO:01000060) such as... | depth 5 m | reverse complement strand
TTAATTTTAATTTAGATTATATTGATGGAAATTCATTTCAATTAATAAATAAAAAAGGTAATATAATACTATCAGATACAACAAAAATAATACCAAATATGGGTATGAAAAGAAATAATGTAATAGGAAATTTAATAATTAAGTTTTATATAGATAAAACCGAATTATCATTGCAACAAGTTAATGATATTGAAAGAATTTTATAGTATAAAATTTATAGTAGAGATTTATTAAATATTTAAATTTAAAAAGAATATTAAAATACTTTATAAGTAATTTATAAATAAATGTCTATTGAAAAAAGAATAGAATATGAATTAAAAGAAATGCAAGATAATCCTCCATTTAATTGTTCTGCAGGGTTAGTAAATGATAATTTATACGAATGGCAAGCTACTATAATAGGACCAACAAAGAGTCCTTATGAAGGAGGGGTATTTTATGTAAAAATAGAATTTCCAAAAACTTATCCGTTTAAACCACCAAAATTAAATTTTATAACAAAAATATATCATTGTAATATAAGTAATGATGGTAGTATATGTTTAGACATATTAAAAGAACAATGGAGTCCAGCATTAACAATATCAAAAGTATTATTAAGTATATGTTCTTTATTAGATGATCCTAATCCAGATGATCCATATTTACCAGAAATTGCAAATTTACTAAAAAGTAATAAGATATTACATCATGAAAATGCAAAAGCATATACATTAAGATATGCAACTGAATATGTTGATTATGAATAAAATTATATTTATAAAAATGTTATAAATATAATTTTAAGAAGGTTTAATATAAATGATATATTTAAAGTAATTAATTATGTTATTCTTTTAGTTGGAATAGTGTTAGAAACTAAATATAATGAATTTTCAGTAACAATAAGATATTCATTTTCAACTTTATAAATCTTTGAAATAGGAGAGGTATACTCATCTTCACTTTTTACCAATAATTTTTCTCCCGATTCTTTTACACCAATTAATACATTTGATTCTAATGAATCAGACCAATAATCTAACATCATTGGTTTATCATCAACTATACATATTTTTACAGCATGTTGTAATGCTAGAGTAGAAGGAGAAGTATATTGTTGTTCTGTAGACATTTATATAGAAATACGATAAAAAACCCTTTAAATACTTATATTAGTAAAAAATATAAAAAATATAAAAAATAAAAATAAAAATAAAAAATAAAAATAAAAATAATAAAAATAAAAATAAAATTAAAAAATAAAAATAAAAATAAAAATAAAAATAAAAATAATAAAAATATATAATGTCTAATTTATCTTTAAATAATATAAATAATTATAACTTAAAATATACTAATAGTATTAGTGAAATATACACGAAATATGTTACAATTATATCAGAATATTTAATACAGGTTAAAGAAAATCTTTATATGAAAGATGAAATATATTTTAAATATATTATAAATAAAGGTATAGAAACGATAAGTCATGTATTTAAATTGTTACTTTTATATACAAAAAATTTAGAAATATGTTATTATTATTCTCAAAAAGCTTATTTTTATTATACAGAGTTTATAGGTCAAATAGTTCAAATAGATCAAGAACATCAAACATATTTACAACTAAATTGTAAAGATGCATCGTTATTTGTATATAAAAAAACTTTATTTGAAATTAATAATGATTTTAAAAAAAATTTTATTTCTAATAAAGAAGATGTTAAAATAATAGATACTATTGATGTATTAATTAATTTATATAATGATAATATCATATTATTAATTAATCAATTTAATTTTTTAGAACAAAATAAAAATAATATATTTAATGAGATAGATAATAAATTAGTAAAAATTGTTGCAAATTTAGTAAATCTTTCTTATACAAATAATTTCTATGATAAATTAATTATTGTATATAAGTTTTATAATTCATTAAAAATTGATAATAAATTTATATATTTAGAATTATTTTTAAAAAAAATACAAAAATATAAAATTACATTTCAAGAATTAAACGATAATCTTAATAATGATAATATATCAGATTATATTTGTAATGAAAATAAATATATTAACTTATTATTTAATATTAAATAATAATCTTTATTAATTTTAGTTTATATCTGTAATTATAATTTTTTTTCTAATTTTTTTTTTAGAATTTTGTAATTTTTTACTTTCAAAATATGATTTATTTATTAATTCTCCTCCATATTTTTTATATTCATCTTCTAATAATTTTTTTAGAAAATTATAAATATTATATAATATTTCTTCAGTACATTTACCAACTATTAATACACTACCTGTTCTAAATATCATAAATGATACTTTTACTATATTATTTGTTTTTTCTACTTGTTTTCCTGTTTGAATTACATTGTCTTTATTATAATAAAATTCACTTTGTATTCCAGGATAAGAACATGGATCATATACACTATTTATATTATATTTATACTTAAGACTTTCGTATAATTTATCTCTGTTTATATAGAATCCACAATTAAAATTTGAATTTATTAATACTGTTTCACTTTTCTTTAAATAGTCTAAGTTGTAATTTAAATCGATTAATGGTGTTAATATATTTTTAACTATATCTAACACTTTGTGTAATACTTCATCATTTTGAATACCTGGTATTTCTAATTTTCCAGTATTAAATACTTTTACATGTATTTCTTTATAAGAGTTATTATACAAAATACGCAATATAATAACAAAACAATTATAAAATGCGCTTTTCTTTTTACATCTATAACTAGTTATATCTTTTTTACATAATCCTATACTTATTTTTCTTATATCTTTAAATTTAATTCTACCATCTGGATTAATTATTTGATTTATTATATAATCATCTTTATAATGTGTCTCTTCATCTAATTTATTTTTTATATAATTTAATTCTTCTATACATGTAGAATTAAATTTCATTTGTTTCTTTATTATACCTTCGTTTGGTAAATAATAAGGTTGTATTTTTAATTTCCAAAATACATCGTTTAAATCTATATTATTACAATTTAAATATGATATTATCGTTTTTGTTGATATATATATATCGCTACATTTAGGAAGTTTTAAATCTTTATTTAAATTATCTTCTCTTTCTTGCAATATTTTTGATTCATTCTTTAAATTTGCTTTTTCCATATATTGTGATGAATTATCACAATAGTCTTCCCAATCCATATCCAAATCTTCCAAGTCATCTAAACCTTCGAAGTTATTTAAATTTTCTAAGTTATTTAAATCATCTAGATTGGTATCGTTAACCATTACTCTTTTATTTATATTAATTTCTTTAAGTATATCTAATTCAATTATTTAAACAAAAAATTTATTTAAATAATTTATTTAAAATAAAAAATTAAAAATTAAAAATTAAAAATAATAATCAATATATTATTACTTATTATGTAATATTTACAATTATTTTTTTGTAAATTATTTTTTTGTAAATTATTTTTTCTATTTGTTTATTAATAGAATGTTAACTTGTCAAGTAAATAAAAGTAAACCTATTGCAATTTATAAAAAATCTCAAAATTATAAAAATTCTGATAATTCTGATAATTTTATAAATAATCCAATTATACAAGACGAATATAGTTTAAAAAAAAATTTTTTTGATCCAAATAAATTTTCTCCTCCAAATGATTGGAGTGCAAGATTAATTTATCGATTAAATAATAAATATACTAATTAATCTAGTAAATATATAGTAATTAACAAGTAAATTTATCATTAATATGCAATAGTTATTTACTTCTTGACATGTAAAATCTCTTTCATTCTTAATATAAAATAATGTTTAATATAATTATTATTTGAATCATTTAAATGAATTATATATTCTATAAGTTTTATTAAATTATTTGTTATATAGTTTTCATGATATTTTATGATATAATTAAAAAAATTTTTAAGTAAATTTCCTATTTCAATATTGTACTCTAAAATTATATTATCTATATATTTACTAATATAATTTTTATTTTTTACTAATAATATTTTTAATAGATTTTGCCAAATTATATTGTCTAATATTTTAATTTTTAATAAATTACTATGATTTGATTGAATATAGTTTATCATACTTCTTATATCTGATTTAAATAATTTTTGTATAGATACTAAAACTTTTTTTGATAAATTTAAATTCTCATATTTATTTATTTTATTTAAAAAATATATTATATTTTTTTCTGGTAATTGATTAAATCTTAATCTTAAAAATTCATTTTGTAATGAACCATCTATTTTACTTATGTAATTACATATTAAACAAAATCTTATATTTACATAACCTTGTAATAAGTATTTTAATGCTTGTTGTGCGTTCTTTGTCATATAATCTACTTCGTCTAATATTACAAACTTTATTCCGTTTACAAATAACGATTTGGAATTTACAAATTGATTTATTTGACTTCTTATTATATCTATCCCTCTCTCGTCTGATGCATTTAAATGTATCATTAATCCTTTATTTTTTTGATTATTTATTGTTTGAAATTTATTTATTAAATTTATTATAGTTGTTGTTTTACCTGTTCCAGGAGGACCATATAAAAGCAAATTAGGAAAATATTTTTTTTCTATTATATTTTCTAATATTGTTTTATTTACATCAGTCAATACTATATCTTCTAATTTACATGGCCTATATTTTTCTACCCAAGGCATTTTTTTATCTATTTCTGTCATTTACTTAAATAATTGAGTTGGTTTTAAATATATATTTAACTACACCAATTATTATGGATTTGTACGAAAATCACCCAAATTTTAATGAAAATGGAGCCCTTACTATTATTACTGGTCCTATGTTTAGTGGTAAAACAACTGCACTTATAAATTTTTATAATAAAATTAACAATTGGAGTGTTCCTATTCATAATAACCAAAAGTCTAATGTAAAAAAAAGAGCTATTGTTCTAAATCATAATTTAGATGTTAGATATTCTACAACAGGTCTTGTAAATCATAATCAATCTAAAGTACCTTGCTTATTTATTGAAAATTTAAAACAATTTTCCGATTTAGAAAATAAAGAAACTACACAACAATTTATTGATGCAGATTTTATCTTAATTAATGAATGTCAATTCTTTACTGATATTAAAGAATGGGTTTTTATTGCTGTTAATAATTATAGTAAAAATATTTATATTTCTGGATTAGATGGAGATTTTCAACAAAAAATATTTGGTAATTGGTATGAATTAATTCCATATTGTGACCATATCATTAAATTACATTCTACTTGTCATTTATGTAAAAATGATAACGCTATATTTAGTCATAGAATAACTAATGAAGAAAAACAGAATGTTATCGGTAGTAATAATTATATTCCTCTTTGTCGAAATTGTTTTATTAATAGTTTTTAAATTTAAAGACTATTTAAAAACTATTTAAATTATCTTTATTTAAGTATTGTTATATGAATAATAATATTCAACCAAAAAAACGTGGACGTAAATGTAAAGTAATTAAACAATTAGATAATACTGATAATAATATAACTAATATAACTAATGAAACTAATGAAACTAATATAACTAATGAAAGTAATATAACTAATGAAAGTAATATAACTAATGAAACTAATATAACTAATGAAACTAATATAACTAATGAAACTATAAATAAAGAAAATAAGATTCCTAAAAAAAGAGGTAGAAAACCAAAAGGAGGAAAAATAATTAAAGAAGAAATTAAATTAAAACAAAATTATATTCCAGAACAAAATATTATTTTACATTTAAAATGTAATTCAAATGATATTAATAATAATTTTTTGTCGAATGAATACGATCCTAATATACCTTGTATTCAATCATACCAATTTGACAATATTAAATCAAATGATCTAAATTACAACTATATTCAGGATATAGAAAAAAAAAATACTTTGAATAAAGAAAATAATTTAATTACAAATACTAACTATAGTAGTATAAATTTTAACGATAATGATAATGATAATCATAATGATAACGATAAACAGAATTTAAATAATATAGAAACTAATATAGAAAATATTTCTGAAAATATTACTGAAAATATTACTAATATTACTGAAAATAAAAATAATACATTAAATTTTATACAAAATAAAGACTGCGAATTTAATAATATAAACAATAAAATTAATATTAATAGTAAAGTTATTTTTAATAAATTAAAAAAACTTAGTATTGATTTACATACTAATAACATAAATGAAAAAAAATCTGCATGTTTTTGGTGTAGTTACGATTTTGATAATTTACCTATTTATATACCGAAATATGAATTAAACAAAACTTACTATTGTTATGGTTGTTTTTGTAGCCCAGAATGCGCTGTAGCACATTTATTTAAAGAATCAATTGATACAGCAATGCGTTTTGAAAGATATCATTTATTAAATAATCTTTATTGTAAAATTTATAATTATAAAAAAAATATTAAACCTGCACCTGATCCATATTATACATTAGATAAATATTATGGAAATTTAACTATACAAGAATATAGAAAATTATTAGAACATGAAAGGTTATTATTAATAGTAGATAAACCACTAACAAGAGTATTGCCTGAATTACATGATGAAAATGATGATTTTGTTTTAAATAATAAAAGTATTCCATCTGCAAATATATACAAATTAAAACGTAAAAACATGCAATCTAAAAATAATATCCTTAGTGTTAATTTTAATCTATAAATATTTAATTATTTATTTATTTATTTATTTATTTATTTCCATTTGCTTTTTTTTTTCATATTCAAAACTTGCAGTATCCATCATATTTCTTATTTCTTTATATATTTGCTGATTAATTGTATATTCTTTTTTAATTTTTGGTTTTATCCCCATATAGTCCTTTATTACACTCTCTATATTATAATTAAATTCTATTAATTTCTTTAAAGCTAACTCATTATCATAGTTTGTTTGTCTTACTACAATATTTACTTTTTCATCAGTATCTTGATTATCTATTTGCGAATCCATATATTTAAATATATATATATATATAAATAATATTAAACGAAAATATTATTTATATATTAATGTGCGATATTAATATAAATGATATTATTAATAAACTAAATATTGATATTAATTATATTATTAAAGAAAATTTAAATCCTGTTATTCAAAAACTTAAAAATGCTGAAAAAGAATATCAAATACTAAATAATATATTATTACAATTACCTGCTTATAAAAATTTAAAAAATGAAAATGAAATTTTAAAAAATAATATTAATGCATTAAAGAATAATAATCCTATAAAAAATATTAATTTATCTAATAAAGCTCAAGGTCATATGTCTTGGGAACTAGATAATAATATTAATAGTAACTTTAATAATGACAATAAAAATCATATTAATCTAAAAATAACAGAAAAAAATAACCATTATTCAAATATGATTAATGATACTAGTAACACTATTAATAATTCAGATACTAATACTGATACTGATACTGATATAGATAGTGAAACTAATAGTGATACCAATACAGATATTGGTACTGATACAGATACAGATATTAATAATGATACTAATGATACTAATGATAATGATACTAATAATGATAATGATATTAATAATGATAATGATATTAATAATGATATTACTAATATAAAACAACCAAATAATAAAGAAAGCGAAGATAAAGATGATGATAAAGAAAGCGAAGATAGCGATGATAAAGAAAATGAAGATAAAGATGATAAAGAAAGTAAAGATAAAGATGATAAAGAAAGTGAGAATGGAGATGATAAAGAAAATGAAGATGGAGATGATAAAGAAAGTGAGAATGGAGATGATAAAGAAAGTGAGAATGGAGATGATACAGAAAGTGAGAATGGAGAGGATGAAAAAAAAGATAAAAAATTTGATATAATACAAATAACTATAAATAAAAAAAGATACTATACTGATGATAAAATAAATGGTAAATTATATAAATCAAAAAATAATTTAACTATAATCGGTAGATTAAAAAATAAAATACCAATTATTTATAATTAAGTTAATATATTAATATATTATATATGTTTTTAAAATATTTATGTCCTCCAGCATTTTTATATCTATGTTTTTCATTAACACATGTAATAATTGATTTATTTAATAATTATTATAATACAGCAATTACAAAGTTTATAGTAATGATAATATATACATTAGCATTAAATATTTTATGTGAGAATGGATTAATTATTATTGCTTGGATATTAGTGTTTATTCCATTTGTATTAATGTCGATATTAATATCGCTATTATTATTTGTATTTGGATTTTCTCCGAAAACAGGTAAAATAAATAATTATTATAATAATAAACAGGAAATTGTGTGTGAAAATGAGAAATGCAATTTTAAATAATATTTAGAAATTATATTATTAATACTATAAATAATATTTAGAAATTATAATATTAATACTATAAATAATATTAAAATTATAAAATAATAATATTTAAATATAAATGTATTTTTCGGCGATAGCTCTTATATTACTTTTTATATATTATATTGAAAATGTAGTATTATTTTCATTACAAGCATATTCATATTGTGAGATAAAAATAAATAATTTAAATAATAACGTAGTATATTATATTAATTATTATATAAAAAAAAACAATAAAATAATAAATGATTATTGTTATATAATAGTAAAGAATGGAGATGAAGTAAATAGACTAACTTATAATGAAATTATAAATACGAAGTTTGAATATGATATGATATTACTAGAATATAAAAAATATGATGATGAATTTTTAAATGAAACATATTTGATTAGATATAATAATTATTATGAAATTATAAATGATAAAAATGAAAGCGCAAATAATAATGAGGAACATGTAAAAAGTAATATTAATATATTAAATCCAGTTATAAAATTAAATAAGAAAACATATCCATTAAAAATAACAGATTATAATTATATTATAATTGGTAATATAATATTTGATAAAATATTTATTGAGTGGTGGTTTAATAAATATCATAATTATAAGTTAAAATCATATGACGATTATGAGATTTATTTTTTTGATTGTATAAAAGATATTAATTTAATAAAATTAACTAATATAAATTCTGTATATGTAGATAATGATAATTATATATTAAAATAAAATTAAGTAATAAAATTAAGTAATAAAATTAAGTAATAAAATAATAATAATATAAAAATATTATTATTTTTATATTATAATGGAATTATTATTAAATGATTCTGTTGAAAGTGATAATATAACAATAAATAACTATAATAAATTATATGATAAATGGACTTTATGGGCACATTTACCACATGATACTAATTGGAATATAAATAGTTATAAAAAAATAATAACATTTGATAGTGTAGAATCAATAGTAGCATTATATAAAGAAATACCAGAAAACATGGTAAAAAATTGTATGTTATTTTTAATGAGGGATGGCATAGTGCCAACATGGGAAGATAAAAGAAATAAAAATGGTGGGTGTTTTTCTTATAAAATAAATAATAAATATGTAACTAACATTTGGAAGAGACTATCATATAATTTAGTTGGAGAGAATTTAACAGATAATTTAGATTTATTACCGAATATTAACGGAATTACGATATCTCCAAAAATTAATTTTTGCATTATAAAAATTTGGATTTCTAATTGTGAATATAAATCAGCAGAATTAATAAAGAATATAGATGAACTTAAAAGTGATGGTTGTTTATTTAAAAAACATATACAAGAATAGTTTAATTAGATGGTAAAGGAGCAAGACATAATTTAATCTCTCCAAGTCCAGCGACATTATATTTAACAACTAGGGGAAGATCATTTTCTAAATAAATTTCAATTTGATTACATAAATTAGTACATTTAATAAAATATCCAAGATTTTTGAGAGAGAATTCTCCTTGTATAATAGAATTATTTTGTTTAATTAAATATTCCATACTACCATCAGATTCAGCACGTCTAATTTCCGCTTGTGCGAATCCACCACTACATTTAAATATTAATTCTGCGCCATCATTAGTAGCGATTGATTTTATTTCTATTTTATCGGAAATACATGATAGATCTCTAATAATTTTTTGGAAATCAACAGAAGGTAAATTTAAAACAGAAGAGAATTTAACATCGGGAACGTCTAATTCTTCATTATCTGGTTCTATTAATCGTAACTTTTGAATTTTTTGTTGTTTTATGTCACCATTTTCAAACTTTAATCCTAAAAATTGTACTATACCATCAGTATAATCATCTTCTTCTATATATATAGTTAATGTATCATCATTATCAATTGTATTAATTAATTTAAATAAGTGGAACATATTTACACCAATAATAATTTTATCTCTTTTACATTCATAACATTCAAAATTAGTTGAACCCAATGATAAATGTGCTAATATTGTATGTGATTTATCCATATTTATTATTTTAATACCTTCTTTTGTAAAAGTTATATTAGTTTCGATTAATATATCTTTTAATGCAGTCATTAGAGTTCTAAATGGTGCTATTTGAACTGTTTGAATTGTTAATATATTATTTTTATTATTAAACATTATACTATTTTAATTTTCAATCTTTAAATACTTATGTAGATTATCAATTTTATTATTAATAAATAAAATTTAAAATAAATATATTAAATTAATAATATATTTATTTTAATTATTATCTAATTAATATTTAATGATAAGTAAAAGAAAAAATAAAGAAAATAAAAAATTATTATATGCAAGAATTATTAATTTATTTAAAATTGATTATATTATGTTATTTAAATGTTATTCTTATAGTATTCTTAAGATTGTGTTTTTTTTTATAGCTATTGGCTGGGTCATTCATTACATTTATAAAAATTATTTAGTATTTGAAGGTTTTGGTGATGATACTAAAAATTTTGAAAACTTAACAAATAAATGGTTAGATGAAATAACTTTAAATAAAGATCCAAATGAAGCTTATAAACTATTTTGTTCTGATGGTAGTTTTATTGGTACTGTATCTGAAATAAAAAAAGAAGGTGAAGATATTAAAGCTTATTTTGATTATTTTGTTAATTTACCTGGTCTAAAAGTTATAAAAAAAACACATAATATTGCAAAAGTTACTGATGATGTATATACAAATACTGCCTTTGTTACATGGTCTTGGGATGATTTAGATGAACCATTAAGTACTAAAATTATATTTACTTTTAAAGATAAATGTATATATCAATTAGATACTAATAAATTACCAGATGAAAAATAAATTATTAAACTATTAAACTATTAAACTATTAAACTATTAAAAATTAATTATACCATGTTCGTCTATATAATATTTAAAAAAATCTTTTGTTACTTTTTCAAAGTAATCTTTATTTACTATAAATTTATATTTATTATTATTTAAATAATAATCATATGCAGAATTTAAAGATTCTAATGAATTATTTTTTTTATTTTTACAAAAAATTTTAAAATGTTCTAGTGATTTAATAATATCACTACGTTTATCCCATATATTACATCTTATATTTAATACATATTTATTTGCATCTATATATGTTTCTTGATAAAAATGTTTTATTAGTTCTATTAAGAAATCATCTGAAATAGACCAATTTTTACCATGATAAACTTTAAATAACTTATTTAATTCATCTATTTCTAACTCATTTCCATAATCTTCTTTTATTGTTATTTCCCAAAAATTAATAAAACTAGCAACTAATGGTAATTCACTACTTGTTATATCTATATAAGTATCCGTTATACTATCATAATTTAATTTTGTTTGCAAAATATTTTTTAATGAATCATAAAATAAAATATTTGGTATATTCATATTTTTTATAAATTTTTTCCATAGAAAAATTATATTCTTATTTGTTATTGATGTTCCACTACATTTATGTATTGTTTTATCTATAAACATATTTACTATATCTTGTGATGTATTATTTTTTAAAAACATAGTATGTGTAGTGAGAGATGATTCAGTACATTGTTCTAAAAATTTATCTGCTGATTTGTAACGAGTAGAATAATGAGACGCAACACTTAAAAAATCTAATATATATTTTGATATATTCCAATGCATTTCTTTTAAATTATTTAAATTATTTGTATTACTAATATTACATTTAATATGTAATAATCTACAAATAGAATAATCATGTTCATGATATTTAAATTTAAAACAATTTGTTAAATTTGATATTCCAAAATATGTATATGTTAAATTTGATATCTCTCTAAGCAGTTCTTTTAAATTTGGTGAAGCTAAGTATATTATCTTTGATATATTTTTTGATAGTAAGCAATCACCTATAATAGTTAAGAAATATTTTACATAATTTCTTGAAGGAAAAATCACAGGAAATAAATTATTAATAACAAATTGTATTGTTGCTGATTCTGGAATACAATTTAGTGGTGTTATTTCTTTTATTTTTTTAATTATATTATTTTTTATTTTAAATTTCCAAGGTATTAAACATTTTTCATTTGTTATTGTTGATAGTATTTGATGTTGTATATCATCTTCACTATAACCTATAAAATGTAATCCATCATATAAAATAAATAATTCATTATTAGAACAATAAGAACATCGGTTCTTTAACAAAAATTTATCAATAAAATCATTTTTTTCATTTGTTAATCTATTCTTTCTCTCTACTCGTTCTATATTTGTTTTATTAAATGTTTCTAATGTAAAAGGTAATATTTGATACATAAAATTATTTAATTTTGATAAAATTAAATCATTATTTTTATATTTTATATATAATTCATCTAATTTATTGTGTAAATCTATAATATCTATAGATTGTGAAGCCATAATAGTATTATTATTTACTTTATATTTATATTAATTAAGTTATTAATTTTTATGTTAAAATATAACATTACTTTAAATTATATAATAATTTATTTACTATAAAGTATTTAAATTATTATGAAAAAAGTATTTGTAATTGGTTCTGGTTCAAGAGAACATGCTATTATTGATACTATTAAAATTATTAGTAATTTACCAATTAATTATAAATCATCAGGTGTTGATATTGATGAAGGCAATGAACTAGTCGATTATATTAAATCACTATCTCTCGATACAAAAAAATATATTGGTGGATTTTGTTCTAGTTATATGTATAATGGTATTGAATTAGCGTTTGCTACAGATGGAATTGGAACTAAATTAGAAATAGCTATTATGCTTAATAAATATGATACTATAGGAATTGATTTTGTTGCTATGTCTGTTAATGATTTATATTCTGGTGGAGCTATTCCTATTTGTTTCTTAGATTATATAGCTGTTGATAAATTAGATAATTATAAATGTAAGAATATAATTAAAGGTATACATGATGGATGTGAAATTGCAAAATGTAAATTAGTTGGTGGAGAGACTGCTTAAATGAAAAATATATATATGTTTGATAAATTTGATTTATCTGGATTTGCTGTTGGGGTTATTTATAATAAATTACCTAAAATTATTAAACCAGGTGATTTTATTTATGGTATTAAGTCTAATGGCGTTCATTCTAATGGTTTTACTTTAATTAGAAAACTATTAAAGTATTCTAATTATGATTTAAATGAATTAATTAAACCTACTAAAATTTATACCGAAGCTATTTCATTATTATCTAAATATAATAATGAAATTGTTGGTATTTCTCATATTACCGGTGGAGGATATATTGATAATCTCTCCAGAATTCTTCAACCAAACACTACGTTTCAACTAAATAAATGGGAATTTCCTGATGTTTTTAAATGGATACAGAGAGAATCTAATATGACCTATTTAGAAATGATGAAAACATATAATTGTGGATATGGTATGTTAATCATTACTAATAAACAAATATATGAACCATATTTAGATCTATTAGGTAATATAGTTATAGGTACACAACCTATATTTTGTTAATTTTTTATTTTTTATTTATTATTTTTTATTTATTATTTATCGTTTTTTTGAACCCTGTTTTTTGCTTTTGCGACTTTTACGACTTTTTCTTTTTGTTGGACCTTTTTTAATTGAACCAAATACACCTTTCTTTGTTTTATAACCAGCTTTTTCTAATCGTTTTTCTTTTTTTGCTGTATTATGTTTTTTCTTTGACACGATTCTACCATGTTTATTCATCATTAAATCATTTTTTGTTAATCCACCAGCTGTTTTATATGCTGTACCATGCCAAACTTTTGCCCGTTTTCCAATTAATTCAGAGTATTTTTTACCATTAATTTCATATACACCATTTTTTTTTGTTGGACGTTTCATATTATAAATTATAATTAGAAAATAATTATTTTAGCTAAATGGTTTATTTTATTTTATTTTATTTTATTTTATTTTATTTTATTTTATTTTAAAACTTATTTGTTAATTTTGTTCCAGAACCTCCAGTAGTTCCAGATAATCTACCAAACGCATTTGGTTGTGTCGAATACATTTTTGCCATTAAGTTAATATCAGTTGGAAATAAATTTTTTTTATTTTTTAAATTATAAGCGCATTTTTCTTTTTTTGTTTTTAATAATGTTGTACCTGAATAATTATTTCCATTTTGATCAGTTACTATAGCTGGTTGAGGACAATTACTACATTTATTACTATTTATTCTAAAAGGTTTATAAGAATTTACGTATCCCGACATTTATATTTATAATTAGTTTTTAATTTTTTTTTTCTACTTTTAATATTGTTATATCTTTTTTTGATAAAATTGAAACAATTTAAAGAAAAAAAGTAAAGTGTAATAACTACTATGGAACCTGAAAAGTCTAAACTTGAATCTTATCAGATGAAAACACCTATAGAACATGTATTAGACAATCCAGATACATACACAGGTTCTATGGAATTCTCTGATGATTATATTTATTTATTTGATAACGATTCAAATAAAATTATATTAAAAAAAATTCAATATAAACCAGGGTTTTATAAATTATTTGATGAATGCATCGTTAATGCTAGAGATCATTGGGTTAGAATGTCTTTAGCATTTGAAAATAATAAAGAAAATAATAAAGAAAATAATATTCTTGTTTCTAATATTTCAATTAATATTTCAGATGATGGTATTATTACTATGACTAACGATGGTAATGGTATCGATATTGCAAAACACCCAACACACGATTTATGGATTCCTGAAATGATATTCGGTCATTTAAGAACATCAACTAATTATGATAAAGACCAAAAAAAAATAACAGGTGGAAAAAATGGTTTCGGTGTTAAACTTATATTTATTTGGTCGGAATGGGGTTCAATTGAAACTGTCGATCATATAAGAAAATTAAAATATACTCAAGAATTTAAAAATAATCTTGATATTATTGAAAAACCTAAAATTACAAAATATAGTAAAAAACCATTTACTACTATATCTTTTAAACCAGACTATAAACGTCTAGGTTTTGATGAATTAAATAATGATATAATAAATTTATTTAAACGAAGAATATATGATATTGCTGCTGTTACTGGAGAAAAAGTAAAAGTATTTTATAATAATGAAAAAATTAATATAAAAAATTTTCAACAATATGTTGACCTATATATTGGTTCCAAAGCCGAAACTAAAAGAATTTATGAAAGTAACTCTCCTAGATGGGAATATGCTGTCTCTATTGCAC
>TARA_B110001450_G_scaffold217991_1_pt1 | contig 15697 bp, 10 predicted proteins | sample TARA_B110001450 | Tara Oceans TARA_B110001450 (sample SAMEA4396538) | marine metagenome | biome: Polar Biome; feature: [SRF] surface water layer (ENVO:00010504); material: water (ENVO:00002006), including particulate matter (ENVO:01000060) such as... | depth 5 m | reverse complement strand
CGCAGTGGCATCGCTCATGACGCGGTGAGGGCGCCATGCTTTGAGAACGCTTCCTTTAGACTATGGAGGTTGCTTTAATTACCCTCGAAGTGGTGTATAATCCATGCGCCTGTTGTTTGTTTGCGTCGGAAACTCGTGCCGTTCTCAGATGGCGGAAGGATTGGCAAAAGCCATGGGCTACCAAGCCGATTCCGCTGGTACGCATCCATCTGGATCGATCGCACCTCATGCCGTGACGGTGCTCGAAAGGCGTAACATTTCAACTGAAGGCATGCAACCAAAAAACGTCAACGCTTTCAGTGCTGAAGGGTACGACATGGTGATTTCAATGGGCTGTGGCGTTCAGTGTCCAGCAATGAAAATCGATCAAGATTGGGGTCTTGAAGATCCAGTCGGTGGTCCTCTGAGCCTCTATGAGTCCACCGCAGATGAGATTCAACGGCGTTTGAATCTGCTTTAACGGCCGTCTAAGGGTGCGGTATTACGAGAAAAAGGCTTGCAGTCTATCGTTGGTGCGAGCGCCGGGACTCGAACCCGGGTTCCCACGTTGGCAACGTGGGGTGATAACCACTACACTACGCTCGCAGAGGTAACTCGTCCACTGAGCAGGGGTATAAACGGTTATCGGCCAACAAGGATGCTTACTGAAGGCCGAACATATCTTCGCCCTCTCCACGCTTTGGTCCGTTTCGAATCGAGAGGATTACGATTGCAGCCACTCCAACGCCAAACAAGGCCAAAATACCAAGCAAAACGCCTGTTGTTAGGAATTCACCATTGGGGTTGAGGATGGGTGAATCAGCTTCCGATAAGGTCACAGCAATCGAGGTGTATCCTGTGGCTTCACCGTACGAATCCGAGGATTGGACGAGCACCTCATGGGTTCCGAGGGGGATGCTTCCACGAACGCTCATTTCCACGGTGTAAACGCCATCGCCTGCGATTCGATCACCGTTGCGCCCTTCATCGTTCATGGCGACCCATACGGTGCGTGTTCCCAGTGGCGTGAAGACACCAAGGTTCGCTTGAGCGACCGCTATGCCATCGGTGTCGTAAATCTCCACTTCCAGCAGTTCAGTTGTCGCCGCGTTGCCTTTTTCGATGGCGATGGAGCTTGGAGCCACCATCGATGGCGGGGTGTTAAAGACAAGAATTGTGACTGGCCTCATCGCATCATCTGGAAGGTAATGCGGGCCATACAGTCCGACAAGGGTTGCGTTGGCGGTTGTTCCGTGCCAAGCTGTTGCGGTGTTCTTTCGACCAAGCGCGTCGGTGAGGATGAAGTTGAGGTTATGCTCGCCGGGAGCGATGGTTTCTGGTACAGAGAAGTTCCCTGCCCAAATGCCGTTTGTTGCCGTCAGGTTGACAAGAAGGCCGCCTTGATCGCGCATGTCAATTTGAACAGAATCCACGCCGTGTCCATCGTAGGCTTGTGCGTTGATGATCACGGTTGTTCCACGTGGACCTCGGTCGGGCAGCATGTCAACTGAAGTCAATCTTGGCCCTTGGTTCACCACTTCAACGGTGCCCTGTCCCTCTGTGACGGTTCCGAACCAATCGGTTGCCGTGACGTTGAGCGTGACGTTACCAACCTCCAGGCCTTTGACAATGTGGAGTGCAGTGTATCGGTCATCCCCAATCACAGCATCACCGTTCAATCCGCGATCGTTCAGCATGACGACCTCGCCACCAAGGGGGGTCAAATCAACCAAGACAGATTGGATGTTGAATTCGGCATCTGTGACGTGAGCCACCAAGGTTCCAGTGCTGCCACCTTCACCGATGATCAATCCCTCAACAAAGCCAAGTTCAACAAGAATTGGTGCCGAGTTGTTTTCTGCGGTGATGATCGAGGGCGAAAGGATGCGCTCCACCACTTGAGATTCGGAGAACAAAGCCGTATCGTTGCCTTCCCCATACGGGAATTCGAGGCTTCGAACGACACTTGAAACAAGCCCCATCAATGGACCCTCGTCGACAATTGAACCGTTGGCAATTCCACCCGAACCGCCGTACACTCCAGTCCAGTGAACGACCGAGAGGTTAAATCCGTCTCGAGGGTCAACCCCTGTTGCAAAAGCCTCAACGGTGAGTTCCAATCCATCTTCTCCAGTGAGGTGGACCACATCGTGGGCGAGCATTGGGATCGGCATCAGGCCTGTTTCTCGAACAATCGAGATGTTGCCAAGGATCTCTTGTGCTTCGGGTTGTGTCGCGTTCGTTTCTATGGGGCTGCGCGCAGGTTTTTCATCACCGCTCGATGAGTCAGCGCCAGATTCTTCCCATACCAATCGCACAGTTCTGTTTTCCCAATCCGATTGAATCACTTGGTAATCCCATGTTTCATTGTGGGAGGCTCCAATGCCCTCACCTTCGAAAAAGTTTCCACCGTTGATGCCGGTGAGGTTGAACCAAGATTCATCATGAATCACGTTGACAAGGAACACCTGCCCTGTTGCGTTTGCTTGCTCACCTGTTTCTTCAATGGTTCGCACCATACCGAAACTGCCTTGAGCATCGCCCGTGATCACGCCGTCGACGTGCATGTCGTCGGTGAGGGTGATTCCGTCTTCGATGAGGGTGTGGAAGTCGAGGATTGTTCCGTTGATTTGGATGCTTGAATTTTCATCGGATTCACCGAATCCAAAGGTACCACTGCCAACCAGTTCTTCCTTGTGGTCGATGCGAACCCCGTCGACCCATCGCTCCAAGGTTGTCAGACCATCAAGGTCGATGTCGATTCGAGTTCCATCGTCTTCCAGCACCATGTTGGCGAGCGCTTCAAACTGCGTATGATCCAATCGTCGGACGCCGTTTTCATCCCAAGTTTCGAGGTAGAGTACGCTGATTTCACCATCGATGGTCAAGAGGCCATCTTCGTCATCAGAATTGATTTCAAGTGCCCCTGAGGCTTGGAGGTTGACGCGCTCTGAGATGTTGCCGTCAATCATCGTGCGGTTGAAACGACCATCTGAAACATTGGCCAAAATCATCGTTGTGGTTCCATCATCCACAGAGGTAATCAACAAGGTGCCGGAGCCTCTTGCATCGAACACTTGAGACGTGAGGATACCGCTCATGATTGTCTCATTTTTCCAAATTGAAGCCAGTGCCAAATCAAGTGTGGTTTGGCTCTCATTGGTGACTTCGGTGGAAAGCAAACTGCCGTTTCCAAGTTCCCAGGAGTTAAGTGCGAGTCCAACCCGTTCTTGCCATCCTTGGCCTACAAAAGAGAGCACGAATGATTGTGTGCCATTTTCATCTTCGAATGTTTGGTTTAGGTTCCATGTCGTTGCCGTCATCACCTCGTGGTCAGCCATTGGTTGATTCCATGTGCCGACGGTCAGGCTTCGAGAAGCGGTGACTGGTTGGGCAAGCGTTTCGCCGTTCCAGCCAATGACGTCCACGATCAGTTCAAGTTCATCAGCCCATTGTATGGAGGTGTTGAACGTGACTTCAGCAGTGCGGCGATCATCGTTGATGCTCCACGCAATGAATCCCTCATTCTCCAAGGGTACTTCGTTGCGCACATGATTGAGTTCAACATTAATTTCGTACGCATCCTCATCGGAAAAGGTCAGGGTGTAAGCGTGGTTCACCCCGCCATTGCCATCGTCTGTCCAAGAAGTGGTGATGCTTGGAGCAACGGGTTGGCCATCGGCCTGTGCGCTTGCCACAAGTGGCAACAGCAGCATCAAGCAAAGCATGGATGCACGAAGGCGTGGTCCGCTGTTCATGAGAAAAACTTAGAGCGCACTCCCTTTCAACACTTGTGGTGTTGTGCGCTTTGCGTCATTGATCTAAAACATAGCCAAACAACAACGGCGCCACAATGCTTGCATCGCTTTCGATGACAAACTTGGGTGTGTCAGGTGAAATCTTTCCCCATGTGATTTTCTCATTCGGGGGCGCTCCGGAATAGCCGCCGTAGGAGGGGGATGATTCACTGATTTGGCCAAACCACGACCAAAGGGGAACATTTCGCTTGAGGTCTTGGTTCAGCATGGGCACAACGCATATCGGGAAATCACCGGCAATACCTCCACCGATTTGTAAAAACGCCATCGGGGTGGTTGCTGATTGATACCATTGGGCCAATTCCGTCATGTAGGCAATTCCGCCTTTGAGGCATGCTTCCTCGATGAGCCCTTCAATCGAGCGCGCTGCGAAGATGTTGCCCATGGTGGAATCTTCCCACCCAGGAACAAACATTGGCAGGTTGGCTTTCGCTGCAGCAAGCAGCCATGAATCTTCTGAATTTGCTTCAAATTCGGAATCAAGAACACCCGACTGCAACATGTCATAGAAGTAAGCATGAGGAAGGTGCGCTTGTTTTGCAACGCTCGCCTTCTGCCATCGCTCAAGCATGTGTTGTTCGATTTTACGAAACGCTTTGTCTTCGGGTATGCAGGTGTCAGTGACTCGGTTCATGCCGCGTTGAAGCAACGCCGCATCGTCTTTTGCTGTCAGGTTCCGCCAGTCATCAATTTTTTCATAGGACTCATGAGCAACAAGATTGAACACATCTTCCTCGAGGTTTGCGCCGGTGCACGAGATTCCTGCAATGTGGCCGGCACGGATCATTGGCGCTAAACTGCGCCCCAGTTCCGCAGTGCTCATAGCGCCAGCAAGGGTGACAAAGAGTCGGCCTCCGTTTTCAATAAATTCGGTCAATGACCGGGCTGTTGAGGCAAGGGCGCCAGCGTTGAAATGGCGATAATGTTCATCGACGAAAGCTCTGATGGTCATGGTCAGGCCCCATCATGAAAGAATCGATTCTGGACCGTACGCCGCTTGAGGGTCAGGTGGGGCATTGTCGCCTCGAGATGGCTCTGTATGAAGTCAGCAATCACCGCAGGGTCGCTGTTTCCACAGGTAAAGCAGTCAATCGCTAGCCAGCCTTTCTCCGAGTAACAATGGGCAGAAACGTGACTTTCATCGAGCAAGACCACGGCAGCAAAGCCGACGGGCGAGACTGAACCGTCAAACTGGGCGGCGTGCGCATGGACGTTTCGGGCATCGCTTTGTTCAACAGCTTGTTCGAGGACATCCAGCATCCATTCGCCATCGTTCTCGACTTGCGGTTCATAACCGGTAAAGTCAAGGAAAATATGTTTGCCATGCGCTTGCTCTTTGTTCATTGACTCCCCTCAATTGTTGCCGCATCGCTGTTTGGTGTTGAAATTATTGACTGGATGCACCGTGTTGCTGCGTGAAGTAGGTGCACGCAAGACCGCTTCGTTCCGTTTCCTTTGATCGTGATTCCTGGTGAAATCGCCCTTCATGCTTGGATTTCAAATGGCTTGCAATCACTTTTGTTGCAAGCATGGCTGCAGTGAATTCGGTAATAGGCGAATGTTCGTGAGTTGCGATTTCGTTGACATCAGCGCTGATCACGGTGGCGTTTGGGGCTGCGAACACCGCTTGAATCGTCTCAATGGCTTGCCAAAACGACAGACCGCCCGGTACAGGCGTTCCTGTGGCAGGAACCAAACTCCCATCCAAACCATCGATGTCGATGGTCAGATGCACGGGGCCTGAGAGGTTGGACAGTTCATCCAACCAGGCTTTCCATGCCTCAGCGCCTTTCGATGGCGATTGTGTGTCACGGGCGAAGAACGTCGTGATGCGATCATCGTTTGCGATCCATTCTGCTTCCTGCTTGCTGTAGGCTCGAATGCCAACCTGCAACAGTCGCCCAATGCCCATGTCGAGGCTTCGTGCAGCAGCGCAAGCATGAGAAAAGGGTTCACCGTCAAGTTCCGCCCGCAAGTCTGCATGTGCATCAATTTGTACGACGGTCAAGGCGCCTAAATCCCCTGCAATCGCTGGATGTTGCTTCAGCGCCCACATAAAGGGAGGTAAAATCCCGTGCTCCCCGCCGAGCGCCAACGGAAACACATCACCGCCACACCAAGGGGATAAGTACGTTCCAAGTTCGTCGAGTTGGGCTTTCAAATGAGGGCCTTCACCTTGCCAGGCAGGGGCCGTGAATATGGAAGCACCGGCAGGCAAATCCTCGTATAAATCGCTGTCAAACAGTTCCACTTGAGCGCTTGCTAAGATGCATGCTGCAGGGCCATCGGCCGTGCCATGGCCGTATGAGGTGGTCAGTTCGTAGGGCAGCGGGAGCACCACAACATCAACGCCATCCCCAGATTCAGGGAGGCCCAGAAAATTGCCCTCAACGTAAGAGTCGCTCACAACATGGGCTCATGGGTCGTATTCTTGAGTCTGTTGTTGAGCGATGTTTATACGAACTGGCGGTGTAACTCCTCCGCTGAAGGAACCAGACGGTTGTTTCTCGGGCGCACTTAACATGGTTAAAACGACGACTTGGTGGGAGGAATTCGACGGCTTAGGGCCGATTTCATGGAATTTCGCCGATGGGTCTATATGGGTCGGATGACAATAATATAGAGTGCCTGTGAAGGAAGTTGCGCGCCTGCGCTGCTTCCCCTCGGCGAGGTGATGACAATGACAATGACACTTGCAGAACTCACGAAGGCCATCCAACAGCACATCGATTTGGATATGGATGCAGAAGTCGCCCAAGGCATGGCAGAACACGCACTCGGCTTCTTCGGGTTCTACAACCGAATCATCGACAATGCGCTCGAGCCAACCGATCGAAACTTGTTCTACATGTTCCAAGACTACGATTTGTTGACCACCGAATCAGAGGAAACCACCCTCTGGGACGGACGAGAATGGAGGATTCACTATTGGAAGTTCAAGCCCGACTTGCGAGAGCGAGTCGAGGCCTACATGCAACGCAACCTCGAACCCGAAGACATCGATCCCTTTGCCGACATATATGGCGGCAGCAATGCCCTCAGCCCAATCGGGACCATTTGGACCCGTGAATCTGAAAAAGTGGTCAATCCAAACGCCTTCACCTCAGATTGGTGAAGCATCCAAGTGTTTTTGATTCGCAGCGACGAGGGAAGACCATGCGAGGAAAGGCAGCGCTCTTGCTTGGATTGTTCGTGCTCGCTTCTGTTGCGCCCGCAGCAACCGCTCAACAACCTGACATCGTGCAAGAGCATTGGTACCATACCTACGCCACCCTCACCGCTGACGTCAACGCCTGGGCTGATGACCATCCCGACATCGTAGATTTGACCATTGCAGGGCAAACCGAGCTCGGCAAGAACCTCTGGGTTGTCCGAATCTCTGATTGGAGCAACGACACCAAACCAGACGGCACAGCAAAAGAAGTGGTTTACATCGACGGTGGACATCACGGCAACGAACATCTTGGTACAGAACTCGCCTTTTTGACCGCTGAATTCTACATCGAAGGATGGGCGGCAGGCGAACAAGAAGCCGTTGAAGTGCTCACAAACACTGAACTTCACGTGCTCATCATGCTCAACGCTGATGGCAACGACCTCGACACGCGCTGGAACATCAACCAAGTTGACCTCAATCGAAATTACGATCACCACTGGAACGAACAAGATGAGACCCAGCCCGGTTCCGGCCCGTTCAGCGAGGCAGAGACAGCAGCAAATGCAGCTTACATGAACGAAGTCGTACCTCATGCAGACCTCTACGTCACCATGCACACCGGCGTTTGGATCATGTTGCATCCTTGGGGCTACATTCCAGACCAGCCCATTGATTGGGAACTGTACCATTTCATCCGAGACGACGTGAACGCAAACATTTCTGATATTCCTATTCGCAACGCCAACCAGGGGCTCTACCCGAATTCAGGCACCAGCCGAGATTATGGATACGGCATCATGGGCTACCCAACGTTCACCTTCGAAACCGACGATGAACAATTTTTACTCGGCACAGTTGAAGCCCTCTCCGACCGCTTGGGTGAAGAGCTCGAGGTCATGCGTTACCTGATTGATAACGTTTGGAGTTGGCGCGCCCGACTTGATGTCAGGAGCATGCAAATGAACGCCAACGGCTTGGACCTCACCGTCGATAATCCCGCACGCACATCCACAGCAAACGCCACGCTTCAGTACCACGATGCAAGTGGGATGATGGTGTGGAATTCCTCAAACTTTGGCGTCAATGCAACAAACTCAACGACCCTCACGCTCGATACAAACGGTCTCGAACTCACCGATGGAGGATCCTTCTCTCTCAATTATCAAGTCCGGGTTGTTGAATCTGCTCGCTGGGTGAACGAGGTTGTTGAAGGGGTTGAGGTCGAAATGTCGGAAGATGAAGATGCTTCTTTCCTCATCGGCTATGGGATTTTCAACCCGTTGACCATTGTGGCTTGCTTTATTGCCGTTGCAGCCGTGGCCAACGAACGAGAAAACACCCAGAAAGAGGCTTGACTCGCTCGTTCTGCCGTGATTGAGCCGCACGAGTATTGAAGTGCTTTGAGCCCTACGGACAATTAGGTGAACCCATGAAGATCAGCGTTAGCTCAGGACACAACATCAACGGAACTCTAATCATGCCCCTGTTTGAAGGAACAGAGTCAGTCCCAGACGCTCACGCAGAAGGCTTGCACACCGCCCTCAAAAGTCAAATGAACATGGTCCTGAACGATGGTGATTTCAAAGGAAAGGCAAAATCCACAATGTCACTTATGGGCACTGATGGCGGAAAAGCCATGCTCATTGGATTGGGCAAGCAAGACGATGCAGACGCTCACGCCTTCCGTAAGGCCGGGGCTGCAGTCATCGCTCAACGAAAGAAATCTCACGGCACTGACTTGACCGTTCGATTCTCCGGTGCTTCCATCGATTGCATGGCCGCCTTCGCAGAGGGGATGATGCTGCGCGATTATTCCTTTGACCGCTACAAGGCTGAAGATGAAGAAAAAGAAGACGACCTCGATGTTCGAGTCACCTGTGATGCAGGTCAAGAAACTGAACTTGGGACCCTCATCGAAACCCTCGAAGGTGTCACCTCAGGCGTCCACCTCTCTCGAGATTTGGGCAACATGCCACCTAATGACATGTACCCAGAAGCATTTGCCGACCAAGCATGGGAATGGGCAAAAGACTACGACAATGTCACCGTGACCATCATCAATTACGATCAGGCCATCAAGGCCGGAATGGGTGGTTTGGTTGCTGTTGGAATGGGTTCCTCGAGGAAACCATGCATGGTTATCTTCGAAATGAACGCAGATCAAAAAGGCCGTGGGCCAATGCTCGTTGGAAAAGGAATCACCTTTGACACAGGTGGAATCTCACTCAAGCCCGGAAACAACATGGACGAAATGAAGTACGACATGGGTGGTTCTGCAACCGTCTTTGGAACCATGGAAGCCTTGGCAGCAACTGGCTTTGGAGGCAAAGTCACCGCCATCACCTGCATGGCAGAAAACATGCCAGCCGCAAATGCACAACGTCCAGGTGACGTCATCACAACCCTTTCTGGAAAGACCATTGAGGTCTTGAACACCGATGCAGAAGGCCGCTTGGTTCTTTCAGATGGACTCTGGAAGGCTGGAGAATACGATCCAGAATACATCATTGATTTCGCAACCCTCACTGGTGCATGTGTAGTGGCGCTCGGCCACGAAGCAACCGGTCTTTGGTCGAACGACGATGACTTCCGCACCCGCATCCATGAAGCCGGAAACGCCGTTGATGAACTCGCTTGGCCCATGCCCCTCTTGCCTGCCTTTGAGAAGGAAATGACGGATTCAAAGATTGCCGACACCCGAAACTTGGGCGCCGGCCGATACGGCGGTGCGAACACCGCTGCTGCTTTCTTGAAGCAGTTCGTTCCAAACCGAAACTACGAGAAAGATGGCGAAACGATCCCTTGGGCTCACATGGACATCGCTGGAACGTACTGGGGTGCCAAGACCAACACCATGGTCGGAAATGGCGCCACTGGGGTCCACGTGCGAACCATGTATCACCTCATCACCAACGGTTGAATCAGGCCCACTGAACTTCAGCGAGCGTGAACCTCATGCAGCGACGCGCTTCGATTCCCGCTCGCATCAACATCATCGGAGAACACACCGATTACCTTGGCGGGCTTGCACTTCCATTCGCATCCAAACAGCGGTTGACGTTAACGGCGACCTCCGCTGAATCTATCCAAGGCGATGAAACAATCGTTGCCTTGTGGCAAGCAGCGGGTGGTTGGCCCGCTCATCTTGCCGTTGAAAGCAGCATTCCAATTGGTGCAGGATTGTCCTCTTCTGCTGCGTTATGCCTTGCTGTGGTGCTGTGCTCGCAGGGGGACATCGAACTCATGCAAGCGTGCAAGGAAGCCCAACGCATCGAGCACGAAGTGTTAGGCACACCGTGTGGCCTCTTGGATCAAATCGCCATGATGCATGCGGTTGAGGGCCATGCTACGTTCATCAACTTCTCCACGATGGCAGTATTTCCTTTTTTGATTCCCGAAGATTGGTGCTTCAAGTTGGTGGATTCCAAGGTTCGCCGTACCCTTGCTTCCACGCCCTTCGGTGCTTCAAAGGAAAAGCCCGCTCTGAGTCAACATGCCGACGGCGAAAATCAACGTGTTTTGGAAGCCCTGAAAGCGGACCCATACGGCTTGGGTCGGTTGCTTAACGCTTCGCATGCTTCTCTGAAATCCATAGGCGTCAGTCATCCTAAGGTTGATCGGCTTGTGGATGAATTGCAATCAACACCTGGCGTGCTCGGTGCACGGATGATGGGCGGCGGCTTCGGAGGCATGATCCTCGTTCTCGTGGAACACGAGGGCGTCTTGCCCGAAACCGAAGTTGTTGAAGCCTCAAAGGGCGGTTTTCTCGAGGAACTCTTCGAGTAAGGCAAGCCGTTCAGGCGTCCCCATATCCCAAAACGGTGTGTCGTCGAGGTAGACAGCGATCTTCCCACTCAACGCTGGATAAATCGTTTGTTCCCAACTCCAAACACCATCCACCCGATTCTTGAGCACCACTGATTTTTCTACAACGCTCGTGCCTGCTTCATAGCCATTGAATTGAGAGGATGCTTCGTCTTTATTGTAGGTTTGAAGCAAGCCATTTTCATGATGGAGGTTCATTGAGTCATGATGTTGAGTGACGGTCATGGTCAACGGGGCATCGCTTTCAGCATGCCGTTCAAGCAGCGGTTTGTATTCGATTGGATGAAGGTCATCGCCCCACAACAAGATGAAACGCTCCTCCAACAGATCCCGGGCATTCCACAACGCTCCCCCCGTTCCGAGGGGTGAAGCCTCCTTGTGGAAATGCACCGACATACCTTGGTGAGTGAACCCTTCAAACGCTTCCCCAAGGTGACCCGTGAGCACCAAAGCATTGTGACATCCTTGCTTTTGAGCCCAGTTTAGAATATGGGTCAAGATTGGTTTTCCGCTGACTTCAATCAGCGATTTTGGCACGTCTTTCGTCATCTTGCCAAGGCGCGTTCCTAGGCCGCCCGCCATGATCACCACCTGCGGGGTGCGATGTGCTTTGACAATGGCTTGATATTCCTTGCCGCTGTCCTTCAGAGTGCGTTGCTGAGTTGCAAAATTCACGTGGTACAACCCAAAGCGTTGGTCGTACCCCTCGGCCCACTCAAAGTTGTCCATCAGGCTCCAGTGGTAAAACCCTCGAACATCAAGGCCATCGGCAATGGCTTCAGCAGTAATTTGCAAGTGACGGCGAATGTGCTCAGGTCGCATGTCATCGTCATCATCTGCAACGCCATTTTCAGTGACAATGATTGGGAGGTCAAGGCCCTTCACCATCTCAAAAGCTCGCCGAAGGCCAACAGCATACATGGGGTAGCGGAAGTCGGTGCGCGCCTCCCATGGGCGAATCAACGGATCGATTTCGACCTTTGTTGGCATGAAGGGTGTCGCCAAAAGGTGGGTGTAATAATTGACCCCAATGAAATCACTGCTGCCCTTGAGGCCCTCGATGAAATGAGAACGCAACCCCGAGGGTGGTCTGAATCGTCCTGTTTTTACGCCCTTGATCCAACACCTGTTGAACATGCGATCAAGCAGGCTTGCTTGAGCCCAATGAACTGGGTTCCAACGCCGGTATGGATCAAACAGATTGATGTTCTTGACCAAACCGACTTTGCACCTTGCGCCGTTGTTCATCGCTTTGAGAGCGCGGTAGCATTGAGCATGAGCGCGCATCATGTTGAGCGCAACGGTTCGGGCTCGTTTGAAGGAACGAGCACCGGGGGGGAATTCCCCTAACACATAACCCATGGTTGTGTAGACCGCTGGTTCATTGATGGTGCACCACCATTCGACCCGATCGCTCAACAAACCAAACATTTGTGTGCAAAAATCAACCCAGTGGTGGATGTTTTCTTGACGTTCAAAGCCGCCTCGTTCTTCCCACCAAATTGGGTTGGTGAAGTGATGAAGCGTGACCATCGGTTGCACCCCTTTGGCCAGCAATTCATCGACGAGATCCGAATACCAACGAGCAGCCTCATCGTCCCATTCACCAGGGCTTGGTACCAAACGGGACCATTCGATGGAAAAGCGGTAATGAGACACGCCAAGATTGGTGATCAACTCGACATCTTCGCTTCTGCGTTCCCAATGATTGCAAGCCTCGCCGCTCAATTGTTGGCTCTTTGAACTTGGTTCAAATTGAGACCAGTTGTTTGAATTCCCTCCTTCGATTTGATGCGAAGCGGTAGCAACCCCCCACATGAAATCAACAGGAAAAGCACTGCCTTGTTTGAGGGAGGCAAAACTTTGCCCCTTCCAATCGCGGTGTTCCTCAGTCCACACGCTTCTTGCAGTGGACAGAGATTGATGAGGCTTCTCCAGTGCTTGGCGTGAAATCTGCTCTGACGAGCGTCTCAAAAGCGTTGGAATTGGAGGTGCGGATAGCGGGAGTTGAACCCACGACAAAAGGTTGGAAACCTCCTATGATACCACTTCACCATATCCGCACGATGTGGTAAACCAGCCGAGGGACCCCTCACTATTGAGGGAATCGGTCTTGCCAGTTCAGCGCTCACTTCATTCCCGGAGGTGGAGGTGGCACCCTTCCAGTACGTGGAGGGCCTCGTTGACGGGGACGGTTGTTGTATTGTTCTGCCCGTTCCAAACGCTGGCTCACCAAATCTCTGGCGCGCTCAAGGCGTTCTTCTGCAGCTTTCTGGTTGTTTGCTTTGCCACGGATGACCAACATACCCATCAAGAAGAACAAGACGATTCCACCAAGCATGGCTTGAACGATTGCGTTTTCTGCCATGGTCGATAAAATGCTGCTCTCGGCCTGATTTGTATCGTCGTTGATGATTCGTGAATCAAAAGCCTCCAATTGGATTGAAACGGTGTCCATGCCGACATCAGAACCGATTTCTTTTGCCACAAGCACGAGTTGGTGAGTGCCTGCAAAGCGGGCGGTTCCATCAAATGTTATGGTTTGAGAACCACCGCTGGTCGGGGTGAACGATACAATTTGAGTTTGGGAACTCGCTGTGACCGCTGACATTGGTTGCCATTCGACTCGAACGGTCAAGGTTTCCAATTCCGTTGTAATGGTGCATTGGAAATCAAACCATCCTCCCGCTACAATATCGATGCGATCGATTGGGGTGCAGGTCATTTCAGCTTCACCAGCGTTTCGAGAAGGATCGTTTGGCCAGTGGTCTGGCTTGTACGCTCCCGCCGTTTCGTTGTCGCCCCAGCCGTCGCCATCTTGGTCGCTCCATTGGCTTGGTTGGTTAGGGAATGCATCACCGCCGTCTCCATAGCCATCGTTGTCAGCGTCTGGGCACCCTTGGCTTGTTCCGAATTGCGAGGTTCCGTAAACCGTCGGGCAATCATCGCTCGCAGTTCCATCGGGGTTGTCTCCGAATCCGTCACCGTCTGAATCAAACCACTGTGTCGCGTCACCAAGCCAAAGATCGTTCTCGTCGCTTGCACCGTCACCATCTTCATCAGGGCATCCGAAGCGGTCGATGAATGAGGTTCCAATGACGCTCACACAAGCATCTGGGTTGGTTCCGTTGGGGTTGTCACCATAGTTGTCTCCATCCATGTCTTGCCACTGAGTGGGGTCATCTGGGAACGAGTCGTTTTCTTGAGAAGAGCCATCGTTGTCATCGTCAGGGCAGCCATAGACATCGAGGTTGGATCGGCCGTATTCGGTGGGGCATGCATCGGGAAGCAAACCAGTCATGTTGTCGCCGTAGCCATCACCGTCTTGATCCGCCCATTGCGACGGTTCAAGAGGCAGTGCATCTGCACCATTGCTTGCGTTCCAATTCACTTCGCTACCGGATGCGATGGTCGGGTCTGAATACCCGTCGCCATCTGTATCCCTGCAACCGGTTCGATCTTGAGTGGAGTTGCCTGCCACAAGCGTGCAGTTGTCCTCAAGGTCGTCGAAGCCATCGCCATCAGAATCCTGTGTTCGATTCGGGTCATTTGGAAAGGCATCGCTCATGTTCGACATGCCGTCGCCATCGTCATCGGGGCAACCAAAGCGGTCGAATGTAGAATTGCCAGCAATGCCTGGGCAAGCGTCAGGTTGTGGGCCCGTTGCGTTGTCACCGTAACCATCTCCATCTTGATCTTGCCATTGACTGGTGAGGTTAGGTAAGGCATCGATTTCATCATCCCAGCCATCGCCATCGCTGTCGAGGCAACCATATCGGTTGCCTTGCGTGGAATTTCCGGCAGTTGCCTTGCATGCATCTGGTGTGCTACCAGCGAGGTTGTCACCGTAGCCATCACCGTCTATATCGGACCACTGTGTGATGTCCTCCGGGTGAGTGTCTTGGTGATTGGCCCAGCCGTCAGAATCTGAATCGAGGCAACCGAGCGTGTTGTTGTGCCAAGAAGTACCGGTGACAGTGGGGCATGCGTCTGGCAAATTACCCGTTGCGTTGTCGCCGTAGCCGTCGCCGTCTTGATCAGTGGATTGTGTCGGGTCAGTCTTGAACGCATCAGAACCATTTGCAGTGGTCCAATTTGCGTCAGTATCCGAAATACCGTCTCCATCTGTGTCTGGGCAACCGTTTCGGTCAACGCTCGAATTGCCGAAGAAGAGAGGGCAAGCGTCATCCATTTGGTCTGCAAAGCCATCGCTGTCAAAATCAGACCACCGGAGGGTATCGCTAGGGAATGCATCCGCGCCGTCGCCAGTGTCCCACCCACCGGGTGCCGCATCTGGGTTAGAGTAGGTGTCGCCATCGGTGTCAAGGCAACCGTATCGATCGGCGCTGGAATTGCCAGCAACAGTGGGGCATGAATCCGGCGCAGTACCGGCGGGGTTGTCACCGTATGTATCTCCATCCGAATCGACCCACTGGGTTGGATCGAAAGGCCAAACGTCAGCGCCGTCTGAAACGCTCCATACTGGCCCATTTGTTCCGTTCAAATCTTCATCAGAAGAGCCGTCACTGTCGGTGTCAAGACAACCGAATCGGTCGCGTGAGGAGGTGCCTGCTACAATGGGGCATTTGTCAGATTGGTTTCCTGTGGCGTTGTCGCCATAGCCGTCGTTGTCAGAATCCCGCCACTGCGTCCAATCATATCGGAAGGCGTCAGCGCCATCGCTGACCGTATAGAGTGCAGTTGCATCCGCATAGCCGTCGCCATCTGTATCGGCACAGCCAAGTTGTCCATTTGCGGTAGAATTACCGCTGACCAACGGGCAATCGTCTGCATTGTTACCAGTTGCATTGTCACCATAGCCATCGCCGTCACCGTCGACCCATTGGGTGGCATCGTTGAGGAAGGCATCCGCTCCGTTGGCAGCAGCAGTCCATGCAAGATCTGGGTCGGAATATCC
>TARA_B110001450_G_scaffold55850_1_pt1 | contig 15800 bp, 11 predicted proteins | sample TARA_B110001450 | Tara Oceans TARA_B110001450 (sample SAMEA4396538) | marine metagenome | biome: Polar Biome; feature: [SRF] surface water layer (ENVO:00010504); material: water (ENVO:00002006), including particulate matter (ENVO:01000060) such as... | depth 5 m | reverse complement strand
GGCGAGACTCAGCACTTAAATCGCGATATATTTAACTCCACTATGACTGCTGAAGTAGCCGATGCGATTGCTGTGTTTCTTGAAGACCACGGGTACCCCGCTGTATTTCTTGCCGGCTTTTCATTGGGCGGTAGCTTTGCACTCCGAATCGCGGCTGATAAAGGCGAAGCTTTGGGCCTGACGGCCACTGTCGCGATTTCTCCGCCGATTGACCCAAACACGTCTATGACCGCCATAGATAACACGCTGGTAATTTACGAAAAATACTTTTTCTACCGCTGGACCAAATCCCTACGCAAAAAATTGTTCCACTTTCCTGAGCTTGATTTCGGCACCGAGCTTGATCAGGCCAAAACTCTAGATGACATGAATGCCGCGTTTTTACCCAAGTTTACGCCCTTTCCAGACGCCAAAAGTTACTTTGCGGCCTACGCCTTAAGTGGCGATCGCCTCAAGGCTCTAACCATTCCTGCGCACTTAATTGCTGCAGTTGACGACCCGATTATCCCCATCGCCGATATCGAAAAGATCAACCGTCCGGCATCACTTAAAATAGAGATACAGCCCTATGGTGGACACTGCGGGTTTATTAAAAATTTAGCGGCACACAGTTGGGTCGAGCCAAGACTTGTGGAAATATTAGATGGGTACTTAGCGAACCCCAGCTAAACGCATCAGTCTTGGAACTCATCGAAGTCTTGTTGTTGCATCGCATGTTTGATCTGATCGAAGTTAAACCCGCGGTACTGAAGAAATCGCATCCGCTTAGCCTTATCTTTTTGATTGGCCGCAGGCTCCCTACCAAACTTGCGTTCGGCAACCTCTCGCGCTAGCGCAAACCAATCTATCTCTGCCTTTTCTAGGGCAAAAGCACAGAGTTCTGGGCCGATGCCTTTTTCTCTAAGGTCTCCCCGAATACGTGTAAGGCCCTGCCCTCGATGCCGCCGCGAGCGAACAAAGGCCTCTGCAAAACGCTGATCACATTGCAGCCCCTCCAATTGTAACTGATCGAGGACCGCACCTATCGCCGAATCCTTGTCAAAGCGCTTGTTGAGCTTCTTGGCAAGCTCAGCACGAGAAATCTCACGACCGGTCAGCAAGTCCATCGCGGCAAAACGAATTTTGGCGGGACTAATGACGGTTGTGTTATCGCTCATAACGGCGACCCCAAGGACTCATCTGGAGAAAACATGAAGACAAAAAAAAACGCCACAGCGGCGTTTTTTTAAGAAAAAAAGCATCGATTATCTACTCTTCAGCAGCGTCTTCAGCTGCCTCTTTTGGCTTATCTCCCTCAGGAACTGGACCACCCAGCTCTTTGTCGCGAATAAACCCCTCAATTTCAGCCGCTATTTTGGGATTTTCTGTCAGATAGATCCCGACATTAGCCTTACCCTGACCAATCTTGTTGCCTTGGTAAGCATACCAGGCCCCAGACTTGTCGATGAGACCATGCTTGACACCTAGATCGACCAGTTCGCCATTGCGATTGATTCCTTTGCCATACAGAATCTGAAATTCAGTTTGTTTAAACGGCGGTGCAACCTTGTTTTTTACCACCTTAACCCGTGTCTCGTTGCCGATAATCTCATCGCCATCTTTGACCGCGCCAATACGGCGTATATCCAATCTTACCGATGAGTAAAACTTAAGTGCATTACCACCCGTAGTCGTTTCAGGATTACCAAACATGACACCAATTTTCATGCGAATCTGGTTGATAAAGATCACCAGACAGTTAGCGTTCTTAATATTACCGGTCAGCTTACGCAGTGCTTGAGACATCAAGCGAGCCTGCAAACCCACATGGTGATCGCCCATATCACCCTCAATCTCTGCTCTTGGTGTCAGAGCCGCGACGGAGTCAATAACAAGTACGTCACAGGCGCCTGATCGAACAAGCATATCGGTAACTTCGAGGGCTTGTTCACCGGTATCTGGCTGCGAAACGATAAGGTCATCGACCACCACACCAAGCTTTTCAGCATAGACCGGATCGAGTGCATGCTCAGCGTCAATAAACGCACAGGTGCCGCCAGCTTTTTGCGCTTCGGCAATCACCTGTAGGGTCAGAGTCGTTTTACCTGAGGACTCTGGCCCGTAGATCTCAACCACACGACCCTTAGGTAATCCCCCAATACCCAGGGCAATATCGAGGCCCAATGAACCCGTAGAGATCGCCGGTATCGCCTGACGAGTGTTCTCACCCATACGCATAACGGTTCCCTTACCAAATTGACGCTCAATTTGCCCTAGCGCGGCCTCTAATGCTTTTGATTTGTTGGCATCCATTGTTCTGTCCTCGAGATAAATTATCAGGTGATTTCTTACTACTGGTTACTTAATCAGTAGCTGTATGGGTGTACAGTATTACATTCAGTAACCTTATGCAACAGCTCTTCGATAGAAATTTTAACTGCCTGCTCACGCACCGACGTGCGATCGCCAATAAATCGGTGCTCTTTGCTGCTAATACCCGCTGGGCTTAACCAGGCAAACCAGACCGTGCCGACAGGTTTTGCCTCAGTACCGCCGCCGGGACCTGCTACACCGCTGATGGCTACGGCATAGTCTGCCTCCGCCGCCTGGGCGGCGCCCGCAACCATGGCCCTGACGACGTCCTCACTGACAGCACCCTGACCATTGAGTAACGCTTCGGGAACATTTAGCATATCGTGCTTGGCCTGATTGGCGTAGGTAACAAAGCCACGATTAAACCACTGTGAGCTGCCTGCTATACCAGTAATGGCACTAGCGACGCCGCCACCTGTGCAGGATTCAGCAGTCGTCACTGAGGCTTTGTTACGCAGCAGGGCCTCGCCCAGCTGTTGAGCAAGATTAGTGATTTCTGTATTCATTGGGAAATTGTAACTGCCTTTTAAGGGTGCTGATAGTTCTTTCGACAGATTATTCTAAGGGGACTCGTCAACCTTTTACATTGAACGGTGATGACTAAATAGGTCATCACCGCACTACAGTTTAACCTAGGCAGGGGGTGGGACTAAATCGTCCTCTATGCACTGATCAAGTAATGCCAGCACCCCTTTGCGAGACTTATTTTTAGTCCCTTTAAAAGCCGCCATATTTAGCTGAGCAAACATATTGGCCACCATCAATGCTGCCTGATCGAGATCTGCCACAGGAGCAATACGGTCATAGAATCCAGCGGGCATGGCAGCTTCCGGAGACCATATCTCGGCATTGATTACGCAGCGATTAAAGTAATTTAAAGGCAGCCGATAGCGGGCCAGTTCGATACCAAAGTTGTGCATGGTCATACCAATGATCGTCTCATTGAGACCCACTTTAAAGTCGCCCGATGCGCCTATCCTATAATCACAGGCCAGCATCAAAAATGCACCCATAGCTATGCAGTGTCCAGTTGAGATCGCAATAACTGGTGTCGAAAAAGATAGTATACGTCGCGCCATCTTCGACCCGCGAGAGGTTAACAATAATGCATTTTCAACGCCTTTACCCATCTCTTTAAGGTCAAACCCACCGGAAAAGATTCCCTCACGACCTTTCAGCACCACGATAGCCTTAGCGGTCTCGGCCTGATCAAAAGCGGCCTCTAGCTCATCCCACATAGCATGCGAGAGAACATTGGCTTTGCCGTCGTCCATGGCGATAGTGGCAATACCGCTTTCGATTGTCACTGATACTAAACTGCTCATGCTTTATCCCTTCAATTAAAGTTTTATAGTTAACCCGACACTCATTGCCATACCAGTCTTAATTGGCTGCTAGTCTCCACACAAATAGCCTTAAGTTCCGGCAAACTGCCGGTCAACAGATCTGGCTCCGTAAGAGCCAGTTGATTGCCAAATAAAGCGTCTACGGCTACTGCCATTGGCTGTTTTACGTTAACATTATCATTTAGCGCCAAAAGCAATACAGGTGCAACATAACAATGAAAAACCGTTCAATTAAGGCGCCTATGGAATCTATCTCCCCACAGCACACACCCATGATGCAGCAATATCTGCGCATCAAAGCCGATCACCCCAATGATATAGTCTTCTATCGTATGGGAGATTTTTACGAGTTGTTCTTTGACGACGCTAAACGAGCCAGTCAGATGCTCGATATCACGCTGACGGCCCGAGGCAAGGCGAATGGTAATCCGATACCCATGTGTGGTGTGCCCCATCATGCCGCCGAGGGCTATCTGGCTAAGCTGGTCAAACAGGGTATATCTGTTGCCATCTGCGAGCAAATTGGTGACCCAGAAACCAGTAAAGGGCCGGTTGAGCGAGCTGTGATGCGAGTGCTGACACCGGGCACACTTACCGATGAAGCCCTATTGGATGACCGCGCTGATAGCCTACTCGCCGCTATTGACTTCCGCGACAATCAATTTGGTTTGGCAACTTTGGACATGAGCAGTGGCCGCTTTCAGCTGTTGCAGCTCAATACCGATGAAGAGCTGCATAACGAGTTACAACGTCTGAACCCAGTTGAAGTACTAGTCTCAGAAGATCTTGCTAATATTGCCTGTGTCGATCAACGCCGAGGACTGCGGCGACGCCCGCCTTGGGAGTTTGAAATTGACAGCGCCAAGCGGCTACTTAACAAGCAGTTTGGTACCCATGACCTCAGTGGCTTTGGTTGCGACCATTTACCGGTTGGCATCACTGCGGCCGGTTGCCTACTGCAGTATGCCAAAGACACTCAGCGTAATGCACTGCCCCATATTCGCAGTATCAGTGCAGAAAATCGCGAGGATAGCGTAGCGCTCGACGCCGCTAGTCGACTCAACCTCGAGCTGGATACCAATCTCTCCGGCGGTCAGGAAAACACCCTATTTGATGTTCTTGATAACACCGCGACTACCATGGCCAGCCGTTTACTGCGTCGCTGGCTAAATCGCCCACTACAGCATCTGACAACCTTAGACGCGCGCCAGCAAACTATTGCCGCGCTTCAGCATAACTATCTCTATGATTCCCTGCACAGTCACCTTAAACAGGTCGGTGATATGGAGCGGATTCTCACACGAGTGGCCCTGCGCTCTGCACGCCCTAGAGATTTAACCAGACTACTAGACAGCTTGGCCGTACTGCCGCAAATCGCCGGTGCTCTGGAAGACAGTTCCGTCGAGCATCTGACGGCTTTATCGATTGGCGCCAAGCCTCTGCCCCATCTGGCGGACCTTCTGGCCGGGGCCATTAAAGAAAACCCGCCAGTGGTCATTCGCGATGGCGGCGTAATCGCCGATGGCTATGACGAAGAGCTCGATGAAATGCGCGCCTTAAACACCAATGCCGGTGAGTTTTTGCTGGCCATGGAAGAACGAGAAAAAGCGAGCACCGGCATCTCGACGTTAAAGGTCGGTTATAACCGAGTGCACGGCTACTACATCGAGATATCTCGAGCCCAGAGCGACAAGGCTCCCGTGGAGTATATTCGCCGTCAAACTCTCAAAAATGCGGAGCGCTTCATTACCCCAGAACTCAAAATATTTGAAGATAAGGCCTTGAGCGCTAGGAGCCGATCACTGTCGCGGGAAAAGTATCTGTATGAGGAGCTGCTGGAAACACTCAATCAAGACCTAGAACAGTTACAGATCTGCGCGGCCGCCATTGCCGAACTTGATGTGCTGACAACTCTAGCCGAGCGAGCCCATACTCTAAACTTCTGCAGGCCAATGCTGAGTACTCAGCCAGGGATTAATATTCGTGGTGGTCGCCACCCTGTGGTTGAACAGGTTACCAGCGACGCCTTTGTAGCCAATGACCTCATCATGAATGAGGAGCGCAAAATGCTGGTAATAACCGGCCCAAACATGGGCGGTAAATCCACCTATATGCGTCAGGCAGCACTGATCGTTCTCTTAGCGCAGACCGGCAGCTATGTTCCGGCAGCCTCAGCAGAGATCGGCCTCGTCGATCGGATCTTTACCCGCATTGGCTCTTCGGATGATCTTGCCGGCGGCCGCTCTACCTTTATGGTTGAAATGACCGAAACGGCTAATATTTTGCATAATGCCAGCGATCGCAGCTTAGTCCTAATGGACGAAGTGGGCCGCGGTACCAGTACCTTCGACGGCCTGTCACTGGCCTGGGCCTGCGCCTTTTATCTGGCTGAGAAAATCAAAGCCTTTACCCTATTTGCCACTCATTATTTTGAACTGACTGCCCTGCCAGACAAGGTCGACGGAGCGATTAATGTTCATCTGGATGCTACCGAACATAACGACAGCATCGTGTTTTTGCACAGCATACAAGATGGGCCCGCCAGTCAGAGCTATGGTATCCAAGTGGCCAAACTGGCCGGCATTCCCGACGAAGTAATTCATCTCGCACGCCGTGAACTTGCATTATTGGAAGCTGGAAGTAACGCGGTCATTAGTCCTCAAGCAATACCACAAAACAGTCAGACCGAACTCTTTTTACCTCCAGTTAATACCGAGCTGCAAAAACGTCTCGATACTCTGCGCCCGGATGAACTTTCGCCAAAGCAGGCATTAGATTTAATCTATGAGCTAAAAACGCTACTTTGACGTACTTCCAGTGAGAAAAAATACGTCATCCTCCCTAGCATTAAAAGTTGATCGGGATTAAATTAAAATACGGCAAACAAGGCTATTCAGAACAAATCTTCCTGCTATAATGCTGCCGCCAAATCGACCTGAACATAGACAAGAGACAGAACATATGACCTTTATCGTTGGAGAGAACTGCATTAAATGCAAACACACTGACTGTGTGGAAGTCTGCCCGGTAGACTGTTTTTACGAAGGCCCCAATTTTTTAGTAATCCATCCTGATGAATGCATTGATTGCGCTCTGTGCGAGCCTGAATGCCCTGTCGGCGCTATCTTCGCAGAAGATGAAATTCCCGAAGGCCAAGAGCTTTATCTTGAGCTGAACGCGGAACTGGCCGATATGTGGCCAAACATCACCACCCAAAAAGAGGCACCAGCAGATGCCGAGGAATGGGATGGAGTGGAAAATAAGTTGCAGTATTTAGAGCGATAAACCGCTATTCTATATACCGTGAGTGCTGTCACATGTTTTTGCGTTACACAACGCACCCGTAGCTCAGCTGGATAGAGTAGGAGGCTTCGAACCTCTTGGTCGGGGGTTCGAATCCCTCCGGGTGCACCACTTCTCTAGTAACCCATTGATTTAATTGTGTAATCCTCTAATGACATGGCTAATGCAGACAGTGCGGCGTCTCATCTGCTGGTCAGTGGCGCTGCTGAAACCCTTGAAGCGAATCTGCCAACTACCGATGAAACATTTTCTTTAGCCATACCAGCGGACAATCAAAGACCTTAAGCATTGTTTAGACTGTCCTGCGTTAAACCATCACACTTCAGCTGATACAGCGAAATTAAGACACTGGTTTGCCTCCTGTAGATTAACCATCGCTTCAAGACACCTTAACTTTGGCCCTATTAAAGGAGTAGTTAACTTTGTCATTCTTGAACAAGGTCTAAGCTGTAATAATACATTCAGCGGCGGTTATCTTTAGTCAGGCAATTTATCCACCAAACGCAAGCCTATCGCTATCGAAAACCTAAGTGTTATTCAGGCTAGGTGCACAGAGGGTGACGATGAATCAAGGCAGCGTGCATCGTTAATGAGTGAGACTTGGCATGAGATTATCAGAATCAACAGGCTTGATGAACTTAGATATCAACCTTGATTGTGACTATACACATGTTGTCCTAACTGCAGATCCGCACAGATCTTTAAACCCACTATCCAGCTAACATATTATTCTGCTAGTAGATCAATCTCTATTGGCAGCTAGACGAATTATATAAAGTGCGAAGTCAGAAGCTATTGGTCTAATCCATGCAGACGCACGTTTAAGCTCGCTAAAGGTCTACTCTTAGCCTACCATATGTATTAGGTAGCTCTTGAATAGGGCTTTTTTTCTTACAATCAGAAGCGAGGTTATATGCCTATGCTTCCACTTATATTTGATTCATCTACCTGACTTAAAAATTTTCAAAAGAGTACTTTTTATGAAACGAAGCTTGTTGATTAGGTTGCATTTGTACGCTGCGGCATTTCTTTCTCCTGCATTTTTGTTTGTAGCTATTTCAGGTGGTCTATATTTAGTTGGAGTAAAAGGCAGTGTTGAGCAAACAGTCGTTGGGGTGCCCAGCCAGTTAGCCTTAGATCCCAGTTCAGAATCACTTTATGAAGATGTACAAAAAGTATTGTTAGCTGCCGGCATATCTCATGACTTTGAATACGTTAAAGTTAAAGGGGAAATGCTGTTAACTCGCCCTACATCGCGCAATTTTTATAAGTTAGATATGCAGCCAGAAGGACTTGTTGTTAGCTATAATGAGCCAAGTATTCAGAGTAAATTAATCGAGCTTCATAAAGGCCATGGGCCAGAGTTATTTAAAACTTTCCAGAAAGTAATTGCAGTTGGTTTGTTGTTTGTAGTGCTCTCTGGTTTTTGGCTGGGCGTTTCAGCGCTTGGCTTGCGCCGTAATACCCTTATTTTAAGCGGCTCTGGCGCATTACTTTTTGCCCTGCTAGCTTTATTGTAACGTTTACAAGATTAACTAGCCAAAACCCAGGCTAACCTAAGTATTGTTAGCTATGCTTATCCAGAGTTTCGCGCTGGTTTTTTAATGTGTTCTGCATAGTATGTTAAGCAAAATATTAGTGAAGAGAAAGCCCTGCTAAGTGCAGAAGAATCTAGCCTTGAACTGGCTAACTCTATTTATTAGCGTAATAAAATTATCTTTAAATCTAGCGCTATAAGCGAGGAAAGCTATGATATAGCGCAGGTTGATTTAGCCGTGGTCAAGCCCGACATCGTGCGCTTACAGTCGGTAATGCGCAAAAAACTATCTCCTCATCGTTTAAAGGTAAAACAGGGATTCATCAGTTGGAATAAGGTTTCGTTTTGCAGGGCAGTTAGCTGATCACATAGCTCATCGGTGAGAGCGAGTATCAACGCGCTTCATCTCGATAAACAGCTAACACTAGCCTGCCACCCAGAGTATGTTGGCTTTTGAATGAGGCGTTCTTTTTCGTACGCTCGCAAAGAGCTTTATACACCAGCTTGCAGCGGTAGCGTAGGAGTGCATCAAGAAACGAGCTTCATAAGGTGAGTGTTTAATACGGTCAAGAGAAAATTACCCCAAAGGTGAATGGTCGACGCTTAATTGGTTTGTCGATAACGCGTGCGTTGTATTAGCAAGGGAAGACTTCAGTCAAAACAAGCGGAGCACCCAGTTTACACAAAGCTATCGGGTCGATGGTGGCGTACTTATAGCCTCAAAACGACTATGTCAAAAATTTCACTTCTCGCCTTTTTACCCGATAATGCCGAGCTGCTGTTTACAGGCGGTGAGGATAATACTCTAGCCAATTTTGCTATGTCACTTGCCGGCGGCGTTATCCGAGGATCTATTGATCAGCGCGAGAGTATCTATGTGGGTTTCAACTTTACCAATATCAATCAACATTCGGTCTAAGTGAAATATGATGGTTTGAGTCCGGGTTATCAATTTTATGATGACGAGGACAGTCAAACCTTTATTGCGCTCAGCGACTATTTCTTCTCCCATGACTTTTGCAGATTGATTTCAAGCGCCGGTACCATTACCGCACGGTGAGGATGATATTGTCGCACCTGTTAATTAGTGCGGAGTTATGGAAAAGCGCTCTGGGTGGCCGACAATGAGGTGCAGCTTGTCGATTTAAAGAGTAAACAATCTTGACTCTCTAGCAGTGATACTCGGCTGGTACTACTAGAGGCGGTTACATCATTTCTTAATCAGTGCAATCCGGCTGCTAAACGCTTAATTTAGCTGATAGTCAGGGCGTTGGCAGCGGCTATTAGTAAGTATTGGAAGTACTTCGAGCAGGCGGTTAATGACTGGCCTTGTGGTCGGGAAAAGCGAGGTACAGTCACAGACTACAAGGTCGCACGATTTCCTTTAACGACGAGTGATGATGTACCGCAACACTAATTTGTGGCTTATTCACAATGACACCAATGGCATCAGGTTCTTAGATAGGCGAGGGAGAGCCAGAGGGAAAAGGAGTCCTGATCACATAATGGATAGGTGTCTTGGTGCCCGAGACCATCGGGGAATTCCATATTGACCCCTCCAAATAAGAATGGTTTGCATTCATAGTTGTAAATGATAATGATTCGTATTATAGTGTCATTTCAATCCAGTGAGGCGGATTATGCCTCGCCGACAATCATCAAATATTACTTAATATCGACTTAGAGTCGTAGGATCTTATTATGAATCGCGTTTTACTACCTTTACTTGCTTCGATAACTACTGTTATCACACTTAATGCGGCAGCTAATTCTGCCTCTGTGACCGATGAAGTCACTATCATTGGTTCGAAAGTTGATGTCAGAAAAGTCGCGGGGTCTGGTGCAGTGATTAGCGATGCCCAGATTGCCATTGAGGTGTCGACTGATATCAACCAGTTATTGAAAACGGTTCCAGGCGTTTATGTTCGCGAAGAAGACGGTTATGGACTGCGTCCCAATTTTGGTATTCGCGGTGCAACTTCCGAGCGCTCTGAAAAAGTCACTTTAATGGAGGATGGTGTACTCATTGCGCCGGCTCCCTACTCGAACCCCGCGGCCTATTATTTTCCCACTGCCATGCGGATAAAGGGCGTAGAGGTATTAAAGGGTGCACCGCTGCTGCGACACGGACCACAGACCGTCGGTGGGGTTATGAACATGATCACGGCGGCTATACCCGAGTCTAATGCGGGATCAGTGACCCTTGCTGCCGGTGAAAATAACGGTGTTGACCTGCTGGCACGTTACGGCGGCCGCAGTGGAGCGGTCGGTTGGCTGGTGGAAACTGTGCAGCGTGAAAATGACGGCTTTAAAGATATCGATCGAAGTAGTCGTGATAGTGGCTATGACATAGAAGACTACATGGGTAAGCTGGCTTGGGAGGGGGAAAGCCAAAGTATACTTTTCAAGGCTCAACGCTCTGAAGAAACCTCCAATGAAACCTACTTAGGCCTGACCGATGCCGATTTTGGTCGTAACGAAGACCGCCGCTACGGACTGTCTTCAATTGATGAAATGAACAACAAACACGAGGGTTATAACCTCAGCCATAAACTCAATATTAACGATGCAATGGCGCTGACCACTACCGCCTACTACAATAAATTTGAGCGCGACTGGTTTAAACTTAGCGGTGGCGGTAGTCTTATTGCAGCGGCTAACGGCGGTGACGTGGAAGCTCAGGGTATTCTCGATGGCACTGTTGATACTGATGGTCTGAAATACAAGCATAACAATCGCAGTTACCTGTCAAAGGGTGTCCAGAGCGAGTTGGCTTTGAATCTTAACAGTCACTCTATTCATGTGGGTGTACGTACTCACCGTGACGAGATGGATCGCTTTCAGCCACAAGAACGATACCAGCAGATTGATGGTAGCTTAGTATATACCTCTACTGATTCTGTTACTGGCAGTAATAATCGCCTTGAAACAGCTAAGGCGACGTCTGTATGGTTGGTCGACACCTGGCAGGCGAGTGACAACCTGGCGCTTAATATGGCTCTGCGTTACGAAGACGTTGAAACCAGTCGCCGCCAATACAGTACTCAAAATCGCTCAGATGCACCTAGTCTCCGCTCCAACAATACCCAAGAATGGTTACCTGGGCTATCAGCTACCTATCAGCTCAGTGGCAACTGGCAGGTCTTAGCGGGAGTTCATAAAGGCTTTTCGCCCTTAGGCGGCGGCGCAAAGTCAACGCAAGAGCCAGAGAGTAGTGTCAATTATGAGGCTGGGCTGCGTTATGACAACGATCAGTGGTTTGTCGAGGCTATTGGGTTTTGGAGTGATTTTGAGAACAAGGCTGAAAACTGTTCAAACGGTAATCCTTGCAGTAATGGCGCAACCTCTGGCTCCTACGTAACGGGCGACGCGGTTATTGCGGGCTTAGAATTTCAGCTCAGTAGCAGTTTCGTGGTCGGTTCAATGACAGTGCCGGTTGATGTTGCCTATACTTATACGCAGGCCGAAGTAAGCGAAGATAACACTAACGAGGGCTTATTCGACGGCGATAAGCTAGCTAATATCCCGGAGCATACGTTTAGTCTTCGTAGTGGCATTGAAACGGCTATGGGATGGGACAACTATGTCAGCATTAAATACATTGACGAAACCTGCAATGCTATTGGCTGTGCTGGCACTTTTGTAGATACTGATGCATTTGTAAGCGCCGATCTTATTAGCCACTACGCGCTAAACGAGTCAGTGAGCCTATTTTTGAAAGTCGAAAATGTATTCGACAAGCGCGCAATCGTATCACGCTCCCCAGACGGTGCTAGGCCCAATAAAGGTAGTACAGCCAGTGTCGGTTTTTCGATGGACTTCTGAACCCTTGCATCCATCTTCAAAGACTCTGATTTAGTCATCACCCTTGGCAATAGAAGCGCCTGGATTGGTACTCGAGTCGCTCCAGCTACAGCATAGAGGAATGTGCATCATTATTCCCCTAGAATAAGCACGCTGAATGCTCCACCTGAACCCTGTTAACGCAGGGTTTTTTTATGCCTTAGAATGGGTATCAGTCCAAACCCACTGATAAAGTACCCATACAGCTACTTTACATAGTTAAGGTCTCTAAGCAGCTGCCGTCACAACATGGCACATGCTTTATAGCTGGGCAGGAATATTAACAATCACAAGCTGTCAGCAGATGCCCCCGGCTGGGGTATAAAGTGTAGCCCCCCAACCCTTTCTGGCTTGCTTAATTATGTACACACAAACGTACACACAATTATGATTACAAGGCAGTTGACCATAAAATACGTTGGGTCAATGATGGCAAGTTGAGCGTAGGTAGGGTTTTTGCGGAAATGGTGAAGGACTCGAATCCCTCCGTGTACACCAGTTCTGAACTTCAAAGGCAATCAAAAGGGTGCCTCCTTTCAAGCATAAGGAGGTAAATATTTTTATATCTACATCAGTTTTATCCTATGCAGGGATTCTTATTTGGTATTGTGGGTATCAAATGTCGAAGTTTGCAAACCTTGGAAGCCTTAACCTGCATATTACGGATTTACCATTTGCGATAGTGCTCGTATTACTGATTGTCGAATTAGTGAAAATAAAGTTTAGTTGCTCAGCGCTCCATAGATAAAGCCTTTTAAGTTCGCACTAACCCCTTTTTTTTGAGTAGCATTAATAGCGCGGATTTCAGTCGCCAGTCCGATACGGGTTGCGGGGTATCATGATTTTATTCCAAAACAACAGAATTTTTGCAAAATAAAAAATATAAAGCCACTCATCGTTTTAACTCTACCCTTCACAAGTTGTGCTTCCAATTCAGGAGTGATAACAATCGGTGAGGCTACCTTCATGGTTTCTAGACAAACTGCCAGTCTGCCCTCAGATTCAGGCATTCTAGAAGCTGAAGCATTTGCGGAGGCTAATGCCCTTTTCCAAAACCTAGGTAAGTCCTTTCAAGTCATCAGTACATATGAAGCAAGACCTTCACACATTTTGACTATTTTGCCAAAAGCGGAAGTTCAAATCATGCGCCTTAAAAGAGATGATAATACGCTCTGGCGACCAAAGCCAAATGAAAAAGAAGATAAAGTTGTTGATATAAATCTGAAACTAACCCCATACCTGTATTTAGTGGATAGACTGATGTTTCTCCTGAGTCAATAAAACGTAATTATCTATTAACAAAACGCATAATCAGACAGAGTACGGCGGTACAGTGATGTTAGTCACTACCAACATCACTTCAACACTTTACACCAGAGAAATCATCCAACTGTAATTGGATACTTCAAAGCGGCAGTCATAAAACTCAATAAGACATAACTACTGGGTCTGTGTTACCTAAGGAATACGCGACATATGTAATATGTATAAATCTCTTAAGTCACTGGCTTCGATTGACACTTTTATATGCGGTCAATGAAGGAATGGCCGCAGCGAGCATCGTCGATCCTGCCACTAACAACAACAAGAGTATGTTATTAAAAGACAAAATGTTTAAGCCAATATGTAGGCCAAAGTTGGCGGATAGAGCATCACGAGCAATAAATAGGCACAGGTATAGAGATGCCGTGCCAACAACCATACTTATAAAGCTTATCAACAAGGCTTCGAGCTCTATTAATAAGAATAAATAAGATGGCGGCGCCCCTATTACTCTGAGTAAATATATTTCCTGTTCGCGCTCTTTGATCGACGCAAGCATCATTGCGCTAAGCCCTAGGAGAGCCGAGATAAGTATAAGGCCCGAAATAAGGCGCAGCGTATTTTCCAAAAGGCCCATCATTTGCCACAACTCTGACAGTGCTACACCAGGTAAAATGGCGGAAAGAGGTTCTTTTCGATAGTTATTAATGTCCCTTTGTACACCAAAGGTTGCCATACGAGAGGTTAAGCCAAGCATAAACGCAGTGATATTTTTCGGCTTGAGTTCGAGCGCTTGCAACTGCATATCGGTCACTGCGGTGCCATCAATCGCAACGCCATTTTGCCAATCCATATGAATCGCTTCTATTCCTTGCAAACTAATATGAACCGTTTGATCAATGGGCGTCCCGGTCGCAGCTAATATACCCACTACCCTAAAAGGACTCTTATCATGCAAGCTAAAACTCGTTCTCCCGAGGCCATGAGCCAAAACAACCATATCATCCAAACTGTAGCCTAGCTTCTTGGCCACCTGTGCACCAAGCACAACGTCGAAGATCTGTTCAAAGGCCTCTCCACTGCTGAACTCGAGATGACGCTTTTTACCATAGCTGAAGTATTTAAAATAATCCGTGGTTGTGCCCATCACACGAAAGCCTTTGTGGGAATCACCCAACGAGATAGGAATCGACCAGTCAACCTTTTGGCTGGAGCTGATATGCCGATAGGTTTCCCAGTCGATATCATTAGTGGGTGAGCCGAGACGAAATACGGAATAGAGTAATAAATTTAGACTGCCTGTTCTTGCCCCAACAATCAGATCTACTCCAGAGATAGTGCTATTAAAGCTCTGTTTACTTTGACCGCGAATATGCTCTACACCAAGGAGAACAAATATGCTCACTGTCATCGCCATGATGGTAAGCAGCACAGATCCCTTGCGATTTAATAAACTTTTGGAGGCGAGGCGGGCAAACATCAGCTCCTCTCTCCCACTTCATTGATATCAGATAGCGCATCAATACGAGAAAAGTAACTGGCCAAAGACATATCATGGCTCACAAATAGCAAGGTAATGCGGTGCTGGGACACCAGTGACATTAGAGCTAACATAAAATTATCCCGGTTTTTTTGATCAAGAGAAGACGTTGGCTCATCGGCGATTAGTACCTGAGGCTTATTGATCATCGCCCTGGCGATGGCTATCCGCTGCTGCTGTCCAATACTCAGCTGTTCTACTGGTTTGTGCCAATCAGTTTGAGAAATATTAAAGGTCGATAGTAATGATTTTATTTCATCGATTAAAACCAACTGCGAATCTTTCTTAGAAAACTGATGTGCGAGTTGAATATTATCAATAGCATCAATATAGGGGATTAAATTGAATTGCTGGAAAATATAGCCGATATGATTGGCTCTAAAACAATCGCGCTGTCGCGCATTCATAATATCTAAACGCTCACCGAGCACACATACCTCACCGGTAGTAGCAGTCAACATACCGCTCAATAGATTCAGCAATGTGGACTTACCGCCACCGGAGGGGCCATGGACAAATACCTGCTCCTGGGCAGACACTGACCAACTTTTGATCTTCAATATATCGATATTTTGTGCTTTGGGGTAAGCAAAATGCACATCTTTAAGCTGAATGG
>TARA_B110001450_G_scaffold51630_1_pt1 | contig 15836 bp, 11 predicted proteins | sample TARA_B110001450 | Tara Oceans TARA_B110001450 (sample SAMEA4396538) | marine metagenome | biome: Polar Biome; feature: [SRF] surface water layer (ENVO:00010504); material: water (ENVO:00002006), including particulate matter (ENVO:01000060) such as... | depth 5 m | reverse complement strand
AGTAAAAGTGGATTTTCACCAAAGCCTATAGCAACCGCTACAATAATAGGCAAAAAAGCTGTCAAAGTAGCGACATTACTCATTAATTCTGAAAGGAAAATAATGAGCATGACTGTTAACAACACTAGCAGCCAGGCAGGGATATCATCGAACTGAGTAATTTTAGAACCAATCCAGTCTGCCACGCCAAAACTGTTCATGGCACCCGCCAACGCCAAACCACCTCCCAATAATAGTAAGATTCCCCATGGCACATCTTTAGTGTCGCTCCATTGCAGTAGAAAAACACCTGCCTTCCAATCAACTGGGATAACAAACAGTAAGATAGCACCAAATATTGCAATGGATGCGTCGTTGAGTACTAATCCTCCCAAAAAGGGCTCGATAATGCTTTTACCTATCCAAAGAGATGCAGTTAATAGAAAAACTAACAAAGTTCGAATCTCGGCAGTCGACATTTTCCCAAGATCATCGAGCTTTTTATCAATAATATTACCAATACCTTTGTGACCTATCATTTCGCAGGGGAAAAGTACAAAAGATAGCATCCACCAGACGATGGCCAGTAGTGTTATGCCAATTGGAACTCCCACCATCATCCAATCAAGGAAATCAATCTCTAAGCCGTAATTCTGCTCGAAGTAACCCTTAAACATAACATTGGTAGAAGTACCTACAAGGGTCATCATTCCACCAATACTCGCGCTATAGGCAAGCCCTAGCATCAGTGCAGTGCCAAAAGCAGCTTTGGCGGCAGCATCACCATCACCTTCTCTCTCTAATAAAAGCGCGACTGAAATCGCGATGGGTAACATCATCACAGTCGTCGCCGTATTTGTAATCCACATTGATAAAAACGCACTCGCGACCATAAAGCCACCAATAACACTTCTTGGTTCTGTCCCCACTCGCTTTACGGTTTCCATGGCAATTCGAATATGTAGATTCCAACGTTGTATAGCAAGCCCAATGATAAATCCGCCAAGAGTCAAAAAAACTGCCTTACCAGCATAGCTGCTACCCACAGACTTGATAGTTCCTAAATTAAGGATAGGGAATAAGACCAGCGGTACCAATGCGGTTACTGCAATCGGAACAGCTTCAGTCATCCACCAAATAGCCATCCAGATTGCAATAACTAAAACTAACCAACCATCATCACTTAAACCTGCAGGTGGCTCAAACTGCAATGCCAGCACTGAAAACATAAGCCCGCCAAGAAGCCCTATTTGACGAATATTCAAGGTAGATATTTTTTGCAGAAACACTACTTTGGCGCCCATTTAAATGCGTAATATTCAGCGTCCCCCTGACCAATATTTCGAATACCATGAGGGATCATTGATCGAAGAAAAATGAACGACCCAGCACCTACTTCATGAAGTTTGCCATCGATATATTCCTCAACCTCTCCATGCCTGACTAAGATAATTTCTTCGTCAATATGGGTATGAGGTAAGTGACTTCGCATTCCTTCATTTAGCGTTGTAACATGCATTTCAAATTCTCTTAGCATAGCCGTTGGTTGGCGTATGATGTTTCTTCTTCCTCCCCTAGGATTCTCTACAAATTCAATATCATTCCAGTTGACAAGCAATGATTTCGCTGGATTTTGTAAAGACTTGGGCTCGTTAGTTTTAGTCTCTCGAGTGTTCCAAACTAAAAGATATAGAGTAACAACAGCTTCACCGCTGTTAGAGATAGTCACTTTGTCATCGGGCATTATCAAGGACACACTTCCAGGACCCATGTCTTTGGTGACTAGACCCGATTGCTGAACCGTATCGCCTGATTTGATAATTGCTAATGATTCCATGTCTGAGTCATTATTGCCTATGACAAAAGTATCTCCAGTGGCAATATTGATCAATGATATGTTGATTGACTTAAAACCATCACTAGAGGCATCGACCAAATTCTTAGATATGGAGAGATTCTGCTGATCCAGCTTTATGCTATTCCAATCAAAACTGTTGGATACAATTAAGTTTTCTGCCTTGGTAACAATGGACGTTAGCATGATTAATATAACGGCAAAAATATAAGTTAAATTTTTCATAGTAGTGATTTCCTTCCTTATAAGGTTCTATGATCGATACATATGACTTAGTCACCACTCTAATCTGATTACTACAATTATGGTGCATGAAAATTATTTTCCTCAGATGCGCTGTCGAAGGATAACTATCGATTACTCATTAACTCGAAGTAGTAATTAACCACTACTGTATAAATTATAAAGACGACTTACTCTTTTCATTCATAGCCAGAATAGCAATGCCATTGTGAAATATAAATATATTAGTCCACGAGGGGGAGATATTTCCATATCAGGTATCTAGTCATCATTCCGAATTTCAATCACTTACTTAACACAATATTTACGGTAACAAATAAAAAGATCAAGCTACTCCGAAAATAGTAGCGCCTAATACACCCAAGTTTTGAGGGGATATTAGACGCTCAGAGCAATGAACTACTTAGAATGAGTAGTTCGCAGTTAGTGCATATGTTTTGCCCACCTCACGGTACTCTCGTGCTCGACTAGTACTACCCTGATAAGCATAGAATTGCTCATCGGTCATATTAAAGCCTTCTAACGTCAGCGTAAGATTTTTGATTGCTGTCGGCCGATATGAGATAGATATATCCAAACGATTTTGAGGCTCTATGAACCGGTTGTCTCCTGAGACAGTAGCCCAAGTTTCATCGAAGTAATCGCTTCTGCTGGTATAAGCTGCACGAACACCTAGTAGTTCAGTTTCATAAAATACAATTAGATTATAAGTATCCTCTGATACACCAGAGAGAGGAAGCGTGTTGCCAGATGCATCAAAATTAGCGCTCTCATCCGCGTCGATAAAGGTCCAATTTGCTTGCACACCCATGTTACGTACTACGGGCACATCTACAAAATCAAAGTTTTGTAAAACACCAATTTCCCAGCCTGAGATATCAAAGCTGCCTGTGGTGTTGATACTATCAGTGATACTAACTGTCACGCCGTTAGTGTCAACACAGACATTGCTTGAGTCTAGGGCTAAAGAGCCCGTCGTTGCGGTCCCCAAATCGATGTCACTCAACGCAGCGATATCAGTCAAATTAGACGGACAAAGAGTTCTGTTATCGATTCCGTTTGAGATTGTCTTGGTAAAGTATGCAGCAGAAACTGAACTTCCCGCTCGGTTATACCACTCAAGAGATAGATCAAATGACTCTCCTTCAAAGGGTTCCAGTTCTGGATTACCTAGTGAGATTGAAACTGCGTCTTCCTCAATATCAATAGACTGTCCTACTTGGTAGCTATCATCACCTTGGTGAGGACGCGAGATAGTTTCTGCAAATGATGCACGCAGTAATAGATCTTCGGAAATATCCCATACAAGGTTCACTGAAGGGAGAACATGGCTAAAGTCATGATCTGCAGTGTAATAAATCGGATCACCAAGGCCTTTCCTGTAAGCACCAACCGTACGACTGGTATCAACATAACGTACGCCAACGTTGCCTCTTATTGGTAACTCCGTCGCTAGGTTAGCACCATCAAATCGCGCCATGAGGTAGGCAGCTGTGATATCACGCTCTGAATCACTGTAACGCTTGATAAGAGATTCGCCCTCATAAGCTGGCAGGCCTCCAAATGTTGCTCCTGTTACAGGGTTACCGTCGAGAAGCGTAGCTTCAAAGCAGTCGGGGTTAGGAAAATACCAGTTATCCACTTGGCCATCCAACGCTCCCATGAAATAGCCTCCACCTGGTGAGGTATTCCCATTGACACTTGATTCCATGCAAGCAGTATTATCGATACTGGTGTAGTCATAGATTGATTTATCCAGCTTCCATTCAGGACGCATCTTAGTTTGCTCCAGATCTCTGCGCTTTACTCCTGCTTGTAAGCTCGTCACAAACCCTTCCAATTCCCGCTCCACATCCAATTGGAAGGCGGTTTCCGATTGATCCGTATCGTATTCGTGTCCTGAATCATATGTGCTGCTCCAGCTGTCACCATCATATGTAGCTAAATTAGCGAGATCGCCATCAACCTCTTGAAAGACAAAATCGTTAATATTACCAGAGCCTGTATTCACGAGAAACTTCATGCCATTATCTGCATTGGCACTTATCTTCCGACGAGACATAAATCCTACAGAGTCATAGGTGGCGGATGTGTCATGTATAGCCCCACTAATTGTCCACTGGTCAGCTGTCCATTCAAAATCTGCCGTAATACCCTCGACTTCCTGTTGCACGGGTATTTTCCGTTTTTGAGCTCTAACTTCGCCTCCGATTGCATAAAATTCCGAAACAGTCTCTCCATATATTCCACCAGTTGTGGAAGTGGTAATAGCTTCAGTACTTTTGAATTTACGAGTTCTTAGCATTTGCCAGTCATGAGTGTAGTCGTCAGAAACATAAATACCATTTAAACCTAGTTTCAATTCTTCGGTTGCTTGGAACTCTACTCCTAAAGTTGCAGAAAGCCGATCTCCGACCGTTTGACGTGATAGCAAACGAATCTGCGACGGTGTATAAACATCTGCGAGACCATCACCGTCTGGATCTGACGTTGAATATGTATTAATTCGCGCAGTATCTCCTCTGAAATTGGTATCAGAAGCGGACACCGAGCCAACGATTCCCCACCTACCATCATCAAATAATTTTCCACCACTAATCGTATAGCCTGGCTCAAGATCTTTAACATTAGTTTCGTAACTAGACTTCATTGACAGTACAAGGAAATCGTCTTGTAAATCCAATGCTTTTTTTGTGACGACATTAACAGTACCACTGATACCACCTGCGTCCATATCTGCCGTAGGAGATTTAATTACGTTGACCGCTGAAATCACTTCAGACGCTATTGTTCCGAATGAGAACCCTTTGTCGGCCTCAGGAGCAGCTAAAAGCTGTCCATTAACAGTAGTGAGAGCATACTGTGTCGGTAGTCCTCGCAACGCAACAAGTCCTGACCTTCTCTCGCCCTCGTCGCCAGAGTAGTCCATTTGGACACCCGTGATACGCTGGAGCGATTCAGAAAGGTTCAAGTCAGGGAATCGACCCATAGAATCGGCAGAAATTCCATCTACGATGGTGTCGTAGTTGCGCTTCGTCTGCAGCGCATTTTCCAGCGCCGCTCTAGTTCCGAGTACCACCACCTCTTCAAGTATGGCATCACCATCACTATTTGTGTTCACCTCAGAATCTTCTTGCGCTATTGCACTCGAATAAGCTGTAGCAACTGCTATCGCAAGGATACTTTTTAGTAGCTTCATGTGTATTCCCCTTAAAATTTATTTGTGTAAGTCAATCTATTTTAAATTGACACCGGTAACAACTAAGCTCTGAAAAACGCCGGTGAGAGATATAAGTTACTAAATATATTGTCTCAATCATCAATATACCTTTAGAATGACACCGGTGACATTGCTTACTATAGATGAATTAATACTGAGATACAATACAGCCGTTCTGAATTAACTTTTAAACTAACTGGGTTTTTTGTAGCAATCTTAACTAAGGCGGACGAAGAGACTATAGTGCAATATCGCAAAATCATCTCATTACTTTATCTATTTCTTGCATTGGTGCCATGCTCAATAGAAGCGGCTCAAAATCATGTAAACCCTTCAGTGACAGTCGATAGTGGTCCTGTAATTGGGATCATTAAAGGAGAGTCTTCAGTGTTCCTCGGCATTCCTTATGCAAGCCCCCCCGTAGGGGATTTGCGGTGGCGCCCGCCTCAGATCATGTCCTCGTGGAAGGAACCCCTAGATGCTACCCAGCCTGGGGCGCACTGCCCACAAACTCGGCATCAAGATGCATCAAGTGAAGACTGTCTGACAATTAATGTCTATATGCCAACCTTAAAATCTGAAGAACCATTGCCTGTTTTATTTTGGATACATGGGGGCGGATATAGGACGGGGACAGGCGCCTACTATAGCTCCAGGAATATAAATAATCCTGCTGAGCTGGTTGACGCAAAATTATGGAACCGAGAGGGAGTCATTTTGGTGACTCTAAACTATCGCTTAGGTGCATTGGGCTTCTTTGCTCATGATTCATTGGACGGTCGTTACGGTGTTAATTTTGGATTATTAGATATTGTTGATGGCTTAAAGTGGGTTAACCGGAATATTGATATGTTCGGGGGTGATAAGAGTCGGCTAACTATAATGGGCGGATCGGCCGGCGGGAATGCCGTACAGTCGCTGATGGTCATGCCACAATCAGAGGGCCTATTCAGTGCTGCCATATCACAAAGTGGCTACGGTACAACAGTTTTGCCACGGACAAGGCATGTCAAGTTGCTCGCCGGATCACCTAGTGCGGAGGAGATTTCAAACAAAATTCTAGAGCGTGCAACTGAAGTCCCGGTTGATCGACTACTAGCAGAAGATCTGCTTGCACTGACGGCGAACCAGCTGGTCAATGCGAATGACGGGCTTCATTACCCTATTGTCGATGGAATTACCTTGCTGGAAGAGCCTGGCATCCTGTTTCGCCAAGGCAAGCAGCACTCTGTACCCTACATGAGCGGAGGTAGCACGTATGATGGCAGTAACTATAAAGTTACATCGGGCCTCTCCCCTGACACTTTATTAGCTAGCACGGAACCATATGCCGATGAAGTGCGCGCACTATATGGAATTGGAGCAGCGGCATACTCGCCGGAGGTAAAGCAGCTTTTTGGTGACTTACGTTACACCTTGGCCTCTCGGCACACAGCGCAACAAATGAATCGAGTCGATCAGCCCGGCTACCTTTATATGCTGAGCTATATCCCACTATCCGAACGCAGTAATTGGCGGGGTACACCACATTCGTGGCAAAAAAGGCCATTATTCCGCGATGAAGGTATTCCCATCATCAACACCATGCGTCAATACATCATCAATCTCGTAAAAACAGGTAATCCCAATGGTGTCAGCGTACCCAATTGGCCTCCCGTAGCCTCAAGTAAAATAGCTTGGATGATGTTTGGTGATAAGCCGAAGGTCGAACTTGATATATGGCATGAAAAACTCGATTTACTTCAGCGTGTCTATGAACATCGGATAACGCCCATGGTGCCGCAATGATCAGAGTCAGACGTCCTTACTTATTATGCATTGCAGTGTTAAGCCTTATTTTCTGTGGTACGGCTTATTGCAAAGAGCGGGTTCACTTCTTAATTCCTGGCGGTGCCGGTGGCGGTTGGGACATGACTGCCCGGGCTGTCGGCGAATCATTGTCGCGTTCTGGAATTATTGAAACCGCCTCTTACGAAAACCTATCAGGCGGTGGTGGCAGTCGCGCCATTGCGCATCTAATTGAGACAGCGCCTCGGCAAACCAATACCCTGATGGTCAACTCATCATCATTTATTCTTCGTTCACTACTTAATAAATTCCCCTATAGCCATCGTGACTTGACGCCAATAGCCAGTGTGATCGCTGACTATGGTGCCTTTGTTGTTCGTATCGATTCACCCTATGATGTATGGCAGGATGTTATTGATGATTATCTGAGAGATTATCGTCGAGTCAATATTGCTGGCGGCTCATCACGAGGTAGCACGGATCATGTTGTTGCTGCCCTAGCTTTTTCTAAATCGAATCTTGATATTAGTCGTCTCAAATATATTCCCTACAACGCTGGTGGGCAGGCCATGGTGGGATTACTGTCGGGTGAATGCCAACTACTATCTACCGGCCTCAGTGAAGCGGTCGCATTAGCTAAGCAAGGCGAAGTTCGTATTCTTGCGATTACTGCTCCAGAAAGATTACCGCTATTCCCAAATGTACCTACTTTAAAAGAGCAGAACGTCGATGCAGTATTTGCCAATTGGAGAGGCTTTTTTGCGCCACCTGGTATTAGCCAAGAAAATATGGAGGAGTATGGGCAGCTAATCCAAGAATTACTCAATCTAGATAGCTGGCAGCAACTGCGCGCTAATCGTGGTTGGTCTCATTTATATTTGAGCGGCAGTAACTTCGAAGATTTTCTTAACGAACAAGAGGAGGAGCTTTCAATGCTCCTAGATGAATTGGGATTACTCAATCAATGACAAAATTCTTTGATAACAAAGATCGCGTGGGCGCCTTTCTTATCTTGGCTTTCTCACTTTTTTATTTGCGAAGTTCATGGTCCATTCCAATAGATCCATTCGATGCTCAGGTTGGCTTCACGTCAAAAACTTTGCCCATCTTTTTAGGTTCATTTGCGTTTGTAATTTCATTATTGTTATTGTTTATTTCCTATTTAAAGTCTGAGGGAGACTCTATCTCAGAGGGGATACGTGGCTATGATTGGAGGCCAGTGCTGGCTTTAATACTTCTAATGACTGCTTATGTCACACTATTTAGTTTTCTGGGCTTTGTATTGGCAAGCGCACTGTTCTTGCAGTCGGCATTCTTCCTCTTGGGAGAGCGCAGGCTTTTCGTTAGTCTGTCAGTATCACTAGGCCTGGTATTATTTTTGTGGCTACTATTGACTCAAGTTTTCGGCTTATATCTTGACGAAGGCACTCTATATCGAGTGTTGGGGAGCTAGCATGATAGATGGCATTCTAATTGGATTACAAACAGCTTTTACCCCCATCAATTTGTTGATGGTTCTCGCCGGTTGTTTTGCTGGAACATTTATTGGCATGTTACCTGGGCTGGGCCCTGTGTCTGCTATAGCGTTGATGATTCCAGTCACCTACTCCTTAGATCCGGCCTCTGGCTTAATACTGATATCTGGCGTCTACTATGGCGCTGTCTTCGGCGGCTCTACCTCTGCTATTCTTATTAATGCGCCGGGTGTTTCGGGAGCCGTAGCAACGGCATTTGATGGATACCCAATGGCGCAGAGTGGTAATGCTGGCAAGGCTCTCGCTGTAGCCGCCTATAGTTCATTTGCTGGAGGTACTATTGGCGCCATACTGTTATTGCTATGCGTTCCTTTTCTTGCCAGCGTTAGTCTGAGTTTTCAATCGTCAGAATACTTTGCTTTGATGGTCTTTGGCTGCACTGCAGTTGCAGCCTTTTCTGGGAAAGGTCAGGTATTAAAGGCCGTTTTAATGACGTTGGTGGGCTTAATGCTTGCAACTGTGGGAGAAGACCCGTCGGGTGCTCAACGACTGACCTTCGGTAATCCCGAGCTCTCAGATGGCATCAGCTTCCTTTTATTGTCGATGGCCACATTTGCGCTCGCCGAGGCCTTGTCTATGGTTTTAAAGGGTAAGCCTAAATCAAACGGCAATGAATCTAAGGAAATGGCTAAAGTTAGCTTTAAGTCTCTTAGGCTAAGTCGAGACGAGGTCAAAGAAATTGCAATACCCGTTGGACGATCTTCTTTGTTGGGTTTTTTAGTTGGGGTCCTTCCGGGTGCCGGCGCTACAATTGCGTCTTTTTTAGGGTATGGAATGGAGCGTAACCTTGCTTCAGAAGAGCAAAAGAAATTGTTTGGCAAAGGTAGCCCGATCGGATTAGCCGCACCTGAAACCGCAAATAATGCAGCGTCGACAGGCTCATTTGTACCGCTTTTGACTTTAGGAATTCCTGGGTCTGCCACTACTGCAATTATGCTTGGTGCACTGTTGTCTTATGGGGTCCAACCAGGGCCGCGGCTTTTTATTGATAATCCAGCGGTTTTTTGGTCGGTTATTGTTTCGATGTATCTTGGGAATATTGTCCTATTGATACTCAACCTGCCTTTGATTCCCTATATAGCGAAAATATTGCAGGTGCCTCGTCAATTCTTAACACCTATTATTTTATTCCTTTCGCTAATGGGTGTGTATTTGGTGTCCTTTAATCCCGCTGAGCTATCAATTATGTTAGTGATCGGCGTCATTGCATTAGCTTTTAGGATCTTGGATTATCCCCTTGCACCCATGCTTCTTGGTTTTATTCTCGGTGGTATGCTTGAAGATAATTTACGCAGAGCACTGTTGATATGGGACGGTAGCTATGACTTTCTTTGGCAGCGCCCGCTCACAGCTACCATAATGATGGTAACGCTAATAATAATACTAACACCTGTTTTTAGTGCTCTGTTCAAACGTGCACGGGGAAAACGTTAAGCTAATTCTAAGTATCTAGTTACCTAATTGATGCTAGGCAGATAGCCCTCGGATAACACCGCGAATTTCGGCAAGACCCTTTAGTCGACCAATGCCCGAATATCCTGGATTCACAGTTTTACCCATATCATCCATCATTTGATGGCCATGATCAGGGCGAAAAAAGATCTCCACTGCAGTACTTTTATCCTTTTGTATTCGCCCTTTTTCTTCATCCAATAACTCACGAATAACACTAACCATGTCGGTATCACTGTCTAAATGATTAGTCTCATAAAAAGACCTTTGTTCATCTTGATCTCGGCTAACGCCACGCAAATGTGCGAAATGTATACGAGAGCCAAATTGGCGCGCCATTGCAGGCAGATCGTTATCAGGTCGGCTGCCATAAGAACCAACACAAAGAGTTATACCATTTGAAGGACTGGGTTGCGCCGTAAATAATCTTTCAAGGTCATCTGCCGTACAAATAATTCTAGGAAGCCCCAGCATATCTCTAGGCGGATCATCCGGATGAATCGCAAGTTTTACGCCCAGTGCTTCAGCCTTTGGCACTACTTGAGCAAGAAAATTATACAAATTAGCTTGGAGTTCAGTTCGGCCAATATGTTGATAATGTGCCAAAGCTTCTCTGAAATCCTCAAGGCTGTAGCTTTGAGTCATTTTCCCAGGCAAGCCAGCAATAATGTTGTCAGTCAACTGATCACGCTCATTAACCGACATCCGCTGATACATATCTTTTGCCTCTTTGATCTCTGTGTCGGTATAGTCTGCTTTCGCATCAGATCTTTCTAAGATAAATAGGTCAAAAGCCGCAAATTTTCTTTGATCAAAACGCAGTGCAAAGGCGCCTGTATTTAATCTATAGGCAAGATCCGTTCGAGTCCAATCAATGACCGGCATAAAGTTGTAACAAATAGTTTTTATGCCACAGTGAGCAAGGTTTTCCATTGTTTCGATCCAGCTTTGGATAAGGACCTGACACCCATCTCTACCCAACTTTATATCTTCATGGACAGGAATACTCTCAACAACAGACCAAAATAACGAACTCATCGTAAGATTGTCAGATTCAATCAAACTCTGATGTGCTCGAATGGCATCTATTTGCCATACCTCTCCAGTGGCCACTTGATGTAACCCGCTGACAATATCGGTAGCGCCTGTCTGCCTTATATCAGAAAGAGTTACAGGATCATTTGGGCCAAACCACCTCCATGATTCACGCATGGTTTAATTCCCTAGGCTTTGCTAAAAACAGATTTAAAGCAGTTTTAATATCTGACTGCTTTAGTATTTTATAAGTATCTAATACATCCCTCATAAACCCTGCAGAATTAATAAAGTTAAAGCTATCGGCACCGGCAACAACAAGAAAATGATGGATAGTTTCCATATCATTCTGATATTCCACGCTAAATTTATCGCTCAACGGATCTTTTAGCTCTCCTGCGCTCAACGCTTTCTCGATATAGACCACCCAGGCCGCAACAAAAAAACTTATAAATTTAGTATTAGAATTTCGTGCCAATGCATTATCGATACTCGGGAACCAGCGTAGACGGATTTTCTGCGAACTATCACTGTTTACTTGCTGAGCACGATAAGGTGTATCGCTGTTATGAAAACGTTGTATCACACCAGAAATATAGTCCTCACCCTGACAGTCTTCAGGAATAGCAGTGACAGGTAACAAATTTTCGTAAAGCGCCTTTTGGACAAATTTTAGAATGTAGGGCTGTTTCAGAGCCTGATGAATCATTTCTCGTTTATCTAGATAACCCAACACCGCGATAATGGAATGTCCCGCATTAAGAAGCCGAAGCTTCATCAGTTCATACAGCAAAATATCGTCAGTAAAAAGAGCGCCTACCTGGTCCAGAACTGGCCTTACGCCAGCAAATTTATCTTCAATCACCCATTGAGTAAAAGGTTCTGCAGAGACAGGCCAGGCATCGTCAAACTCGAGCGCCGAGTTGACTAATTGTTTTAAAGATTGATTTGTTGCGGGAGAGACTCTATCCACCATAGATGAGGCGAAGCTTACATATTTTTCTACCCAACCTAAAATGTCTTTTGCATGCAGTTCTAGCAACATATCGACACCTTCACGCAACGTGACTCCACCGCTCTGAATATTGTCACAACAGATCACACTCAGAGGGCCTGCTTCATCTTTATTGCGCTGGATAATAGCCGCTGCGATATACCCATAGATCGACCGAGGACGCTCAAGGTTATTTTTGTCCGCAACTATATCAGGATGATCAACATCTATTTGTCCGGAGAATAAACAGTAGCCCTTCTCGGTAATCGTTGTAGTCACTATTTTAATATTGGTATCAGCTAGCTGGTTAACTACAGCAACTGGATCCTCTGGCGCCACCAAGATATCGAGAATAGAGCCTATTATTCTAAACTCTATCTGACTCCCCAGGGTTGCTTCAGTATAGAGGAAGTCCTGTGGTTCCAATATATCTCTAATTTTACTGGAGCGCATAGAGACACCAATAATACCCCACTCTAAATCACCTAGCCCGAGGAGTTTGTCTATATACACAGCTTGATGACAGCGATGAAAGTTCCCTACCCCAAAATGTACAATCCCGGGTTTAATAAGGTCTCGGTCATAGTTTTCTTTGGAAATATGATAGTTTTTATCTGCTACTTTTCCTAAGATACCCAGAAGATTTTTTTGACTAAGTTGCTGCATAATTTATTGACCCATCAGGCTATTAATTAAACAAGTCGGGTAAAAACAGGGTTGTGCTAGGTAGGTAAGTAACTAGAGCCAGCACTGCTATAAATACTAGATAAAAAGGCCAAATAGAGCGCAAGGTATCTTCAATGCGAATACCGCCTACAGCGCAGGCCACAAAGAGGACGGTACCCACCGGTGGAGTGACTAAGCCCAGACCAAGGTTGAGAATAAGCATAATGCCGAATTGAACGGGATCCATGCCAATCCCCACCATAACAGGGAGAAAAATAGGGGTGGTAATCACTATGAGAGGTGACATATCCATGAAGGTGCCCAACATCAGAAGGACTAAATTAACGATCAGTAAGATAATCAGTGGGTTGTCTGATATTGTCAGTAGTGCTGTGGATAGCTGAACCGGTACTTCCATGACAGCGAGTAACCATCCAAAAGATGCCGCCGTTCCGATAATTAAAAGTATCATAGCCGTTGTTTTGACCGCATTAACACTTGCAGTAACAAAACCCTTCCAGTCAAGAGAACGATAAACAAAGACTGCCACAATTACGGTATATATAACCGCGATAGCTGAAGATTCGGTAGCAGTGAAAATTCCAGATAAAATTCCGCCTAGAATAATAAATACCGTAAACAACCCGGGTAATGCCCCGACAAAATGTCGGAGTACCTGCCGCCAACCGGGAAAAGTGCCGCTGGAATAACCCCTTTTCACTGCAACTAGGTAAGTGACTAACATCAGTCCTAGACCCAAGAGGATTCCTGGCACTATGCCTGCTAAAAATAGAGAACCTATTGATAGGCCGCCGCCCGCTGAAATAGCGTAAATAATCATATTGTGGGACGGCGGAATCAAAAGGCCTGTCGTGGCTGCTGTAGCGGTTACATTTACCGCATAATCTGCGTCATACCCTTGTTTTTTCATCATAGGAATTAACGTTGAGCCCATAGCCGACGCACTAGCTACCGCAGAACCAGATATAGCGCCAAACATCATGCTCGAACTTACATTAACTAAGCCCAGTCCGCCTCTAACGCTGGCTAAAAGTGAATGGGCAAATTTGACTAAACGTTCAGCAATGCCAGATTGATTCATCAGCTCACCAGCATAGATAAAAAACGGAATCGCCATCAGGGCAAAAACATTCATTCCTGCGGCCATCCGTTGAAAGGCAACCACTAAGGGGATATCGAGATATACCATGGTGACTAAGGACGCTAAACCAAGTGAAAAAGCAACTGGGACACCCATCACAAGAAGGGTGATGAGAGCCACGAAGAGTATTAGTAGTTCCATAGTTTATCTCTTAACGGCTTCAGTATTTTTCGGTGGATTAAATGAGTTCTGAGGACTAATAGCAAGCATCAATCTTTCCAGCGCAAAAATACTAATGAATAAACCAGCCGCAGCAAAGGGCCAATAAGCAAAGGAACGAGAAATATTTAACGCTGGCATAATATGGTCGGCAGTAAATTGAGCGAGGCGACTACCATTGACCAGCATCGCTATACCAAAAATTATAATTAATGAATTATTAATTACTTCTAATACGGACCTAATATTGGCTGGGACAGCGTCCAAAAGAACCTTCAACCCTAAATGAAAGTTTTCATAAACACCTGCTGCCGCCGCAAGCATGATGTAATACAGCATCAATAATAACGCCGCAGATTCTGACCAGGCAGGACTGGCATTAAGCACATAACGGGAAAACACCTGCCAGCCAATAATTAACGTCATTAAAACCAGTCCAGCAGTTGAAATAGCCAAGGCTATACGTGCAAGCTTTTGTGTGAACTTGGCGAATGCTGCCTTCATAAGACCGAAATTTCCTGGGTGGCCTGAATCCGTTTTAGTAAATCATGCATTTTTTCTGAAGTAACAAATTCTTCGTAGACAGGTGCCATTGCGTCTGTAAAAAGGGGGAGGTCTGGATTATCAATGACCTCTACACCAGCGCTAATTACTTTTTCTTGTGATAAAGCAACGCGCTTGTCCCACTGCTCACGCATATAGGGGACAGACGCTTTTGCTGCTCGGCGAATCAATTTTTTCTGCTGTAACGATAATTGCTGCCAACGGTGTTTAGACATCACCAGCACCTCTGGCATCATAGTGTGCTTTGTTAATGTGTAATGTGTCGCCGCTTCGTAATGTCCGGTCGATTCGTATGAGGGCCAATTATTTTCACTACCATCAATCGTCCCTAACAAAAGAGACTCATAGACCTGCCCAAATCCCATTGGCGTTGGATTTCCCCCAAGCGCTTCAACCATAGCGACGGACAATGCAGAATTTTGAACGCGAATTTTTAATCCGTCTAAGTCTGCTGGTGTCCGAATTGCATGCTGATTATTATAAAAACTGCGTGCTCCCGAATCGTAATAAGCTAACCCGATAAGACCATAGGGCTCAAGAGAGGCTAAAATCTCTTCACCAATCGGTCCATCCACTACTGCACGCATATGGGGAGTGGAACGGAACAAAAAGGGTAATCCTAATAAACTAGTTTCTGGTGCGATGGAATTTAATGGCGCCATATTGATTCGGTTTAAATCAATGCCGCCAAAGATAGTTATTTCTAGTGTGTCTTTCTCCTCTCCCAATTGACCACCTGTATAAAGCTTAATCTCTATATCACCACCGGACCATTCATTGAGTAATGCTCCCATATAGTTAAGTGCCAATGCCGTGGGGTAGTCACTAGGATGGGTTTCGGCGGCTCTGAGGACTAAGGTATCGGCTCCAAGAGCAATACCGCAGGTGCCCAAAATGCAAACAGACGCAAAAAATTGTCGGACAACTCGTTTGAAGTATCTGATCATTTTATCTAAGATTCCCGGCTAACCTTCTAGAAATTTACTGTACCACAGAGCACTCTCCTAACGACTTATGATACCGGTGTCATTATTTTCTGTCAATGCTTTTAGCTATGTCCCTTAAGCCAATAGTTCTCAAATTCTAAACCAAGCCTACACTAAACTTGCTCGCCAACAAGCTGTAAATGCAAGCTTCCATTTATTCAATACTCATTGGATCGCGGCCTCATATCCCTGCTTCGC
>TARA_B110001450_G_scaffold106253_1_pt1 | contig 15932 bp, 16 predicted proteins | sample TARA_B110001450 | Tara Oceans TARA_B110001450 (sample SAMEA4396538) | marine metagenome | biome: Polar Biome; feature: [SRF] surface water layer (ENVO:00010504); material: water (ENVO:00002006), including particulate matter (ENVO:01000060) such as... | depth 5 m | reverse complement strand
TGCTGAAAAAACTAAGTTACTAGCAGAAGAAGCTACGAACAATGCGGTTCGAATTGCGGCACAGAATGCAGAAGTGATGGGAATGGGACACAGAGAGAGAGCACGCTCATCCGAAGCAGTGGTTATGTCGCCTGGGGTTGCTCCTAGCTCGGAACTGGTCTCTGCGAGCATCGGTGGTGGAAAAAAAAAATCACGAAATAGACGCAGACGAAGAAGAAACTCACAAACAAAGCGCGGTAAAAGATCTAGAAATAGAAATAGAAATAGAAATAGAAATAGAAACGGAAATTCTAAAAAACTTTAAAATTTAAAATTTTAAATATATATCATAAATACTTAAACTTATAATTTGTTTTAAATTTAATAAAACAAATTATAAATATTATGACGATGGTAACAGAATATTTAGAATATACAAAAAAATATTGCGCTTCTCACGGCGAAAAAACTCTTGTATTAATTCAGGTTGGAAGTTTTTTTGAAGCATACGCTTTATTATTACCTGATGGAAGTTATAAAGGTAGTCATATTCAAGAATTTGCAGCTATTAATGATATGATTATTAGTAAAAAAAATGTTTGTGTTGGTGATCTAAATGCTGTCATGGCTGGGTTCGGACTTAACCAATTAGAAAAATATGTGAAAAAAATGTTAAATCATGGATATACTGTAGTTGTATTTACACAAGATAATCAATCCAAAAATACTACACGAAGTTTAGCGTGTATTTATTCTCCGGGAACTTTTTTTAATAATTATGATTCGCTAAGTGGAATTAATGAACAAAATTTTAATGCTGGACTAAGCAATAATACTCTATGTATTTGGGCTCATTTAAGTCTAAAAAATAATATCATTAAAGAATCTATGTTAACAATTGGATTAAGTATTATTGATATATTAACAGGAAAGGTTATTATGTATGAATACTGTCAACCGTATTTAAATAGTCCAAGTACTTATGATCAACTTGAAAAATATGTAGCCATATACAATCCGTCCGAAGTTATTATTATTACAAACAATGAAGATCCTGATGCAATTGAAAATATAATTAGTTATGCTAATATTAATTGTCAAAAATTTCATAAAATTTCTTTAACGTCGTGTAAAAACATGACTCCATTATCAGAATTTGATAAAATTGCGTTGAATTGTGAAAAACAGACTTTTCAAGAAGCTTTAATTGATAAAATATATGGTCAAGGATCATTTTTAGAAAAAGCAGAATTTCACGAATATACCATAGCAAATCAAAGCCTGTGTTTTTTATTGGATTTTGTAGAGAGACACAATCCGTATTTAGTTAGAGAGATTAGTTATCCTATTTTTGAAAATCACAGTAATAAATTAATTCTGGCAAATCATTCTCTCAAACAATTAAATATTATTAGTGATCAACGATACAATGGTAAACTATCTTGCGTTGCAAATTTTTTAAATAATTGTGTAACAAATGCTGGTCGTCGGAAATTCAATTATGATTTACTACATCCTATTTCGGATGTTATAGAATTAGAAAAATCATATGCTATTACCGAACATTTATTAAATACAGAATTTCATACGGATGTAAGAGAATATTTAAATAATATTAAAGATATTGAGCGCATTGAGAGAAAACTTATTATGAAAAATATTAATCCAAAAGATTTTTTTATTTTACATTCTAATCTCTCAAAAATACACGGATTACTAAAAAAAATTAATAATAATACTTCGAATTCGGAATTGTATAAATATATTCAATCGTATATTCCCCACAATCTTACCGACATTTGTACCGAACTATCCAATTTTATAGAATCCCGATTTAATCTTGAAAAGGCTGGATCAATTGTTACTGATAAACTATCAAATTATAAATTAGAAGATTTGAATTTTATAAATAAAAATTATAGTGAAGATTTAAATATGCTCATGAAAAATTCAATAGATTCGAGAGAACAATTCGATGCTATTAAATCTTATTTCTCTCAAATTATTAGTAAATTTGAGAAACCTAAAAATGGGGGGTCTAGAACAAAAAAAAAGTTGGATAATGACGAAGATAGTGTCGAACCAGAATATATTAGAATTCATGAAACCGCAAAAATGGATGCGATGCTTATAGGAACAAAACGCCGATCCATGATATTAAAAGAATGTATTGGTGAAATAATAAAGAAAAATGGACAGCATGTTGGTATTAAATATATTTCAAACTATAGTCAAAAGGAAGAAATATTGAATTTAGATCTAGCAGCTATTGAATATAAAATTCACGGAAATAACAAATCAAATATGATTGTTTGTAGTCCGCATATTAATGAAATTGCAAACGCTATACAAAATTCTAAAGATATATTAGTTGATGGATTATTGCGATTTTACGGTGAAATTATGAGAGAATTTAGTGAGGTAATTTCTCCATGGACGATTTCTAAAAGCACAAATTCAAAACTAGCTATTATTTCTCGGTTTATTAGTTTGGTAGATTTATGTCAATGTAAATGTTATAATGCTATTAAATATAATTATTGCAGACCGAGAATCTTTGATACTGATTATAGTCAAGGAACTAGTGCAAAATCATATGTTAATTTTAAGAAAATGCGCCATTGTTTAATTGAGCATCTTAATAACAAAGAATTATATGTAACAAATGATCTTGTATTAGGTGATATGATAAATGGTATATTGTTATATGGTACAAATGCGGTTGGTAAAACATCGTTCATAAAATCCATTGGAATTGCTATTATTATGGCTCAAGCCGGAATGTATGTTCCCTGTTCAGAATTTATTTATTATCCATATTCATATTTATTTACGCGTATTCTTGGAAATGATAATATTTTTAAAGGTTTATCAACATTTGCTGTTGAAATGTGTGAACTGCGAACAATTTTAAAACAAGCAACGCAAAATAGTATTATTTTGGGCGATGAACTTTGTTCTGGAACCGAATCCACTTCTGCTCTTAGTATCTTTGTTTCAAGTTTGGAACGACTTCATCAAATTGAAAGCACATATATTTTTGCTACGCATTTCCATGAAGTTTTAGGTTATGAAGAAGTGAAAGCTTTAAAAAAAATGCGAACATATCATATGACTGTGATATTTGATCGTGAAAAAAATAGTCTTATATATGATAGAAAATTAAAAGAAGGTCCCGGAGAATCAATGTATGGACTAGAAGTATGTAAATCACTCGATTTACCAGATGATTTTGTTGAACGAGCATATGAAATTCGGAATAAATATTGTAAAAAGGGAACAAAAATAATGTCCGCTAAAAAATCAAAATATAATGCTAAAAAATTGCGCGGTCCATGTGAAATTTGTAAAAATGAAAAAGGAACAGAAATTCACCATCTTCAATATCAACAAAATGCGGTCAATGGAATAATTGCTGAAGAATTTAATAAAAATAAAAAAGCAAATTTAATTAATATATGCGAAGAATGCCATTTTAAAATTCATGGAACAGGTCAAGAATATAGAATTGCTCGCGGAACAGATGGATATGAATTGTTAGAACTTTAGAAAAAATATTTTTATATTATAAATGGCTGATTATCATCAAAAACATGGATATGTTGAAAAAGAAGGATTTGCTCAATCGACATTAAAGGAATGGAGTACATATTCATGTTTTATACGATTATTTCAAGACGGTACATTTAAATATTATAGAACAAATAGTGAACCAGCTATTAACGCATCTGCTAAGATTACATGGATCAATATCACAGGAGTATCAAGGGGTATACCTTGGTTTGGAGATGAATCTGTTCATGGTTACAAAAAAAACGAATCTTTTTTTTTTAGATTTAATAGAAGTTTTTCCAAACACCCAGACTATGATACAGAAATATCAAATGAACAATGGGTTAATAAGTGGAGTGACGCAATATCGAAAGTAAGTGCAAATCCAACCCGTCCAATCAATCCCAAAACCGTTGAAATGACAACTAGTGGAGCTAGTGGAGCTAGTGAAGGCGGAAAAAGAAGAAAATCTAGAAAACAAACTAGAAAACAAATCCAAAAAAGAAGATAATAAAATAAAATAAATAAATTATACGTGGAACTGATGGATATGAATTATTGGAACTTTAGAAAAATATTTTTATATATTTATATATTTATATATAAATGACCTATAGACATCGAGATGGTAATGTTTTAAAAGAAGGATTTGTTAAACAGTTAATGTTTAACGAGACAATATTAACTCAATTACCGACGGGTAGACGTTATTTAAGAGTACATGACAGTGGTAAAATTCATTATTTTTATAGTTTATATGGTAACATCCCGACACCAATGAGTAACGGCGCAAAAATATTAAATATGAGAGGTCAAATAAGTAGTATTGGTGTTGCTGATAAAGAACCATTTAGTACCCATAATAATTATTTTAATTTTACACACGGATTGATTAGGACTGTTGCTGTTTTTACTGTAAATGATGATAATCCGGAAGAGATTACACAATGGGCAACAGCAATAGCTACGGCAATAACAAACGCAAATACACCAGTCGATACGGGTACCACGACATCTAGTAGTTCGGGTACCATGCCATCTAGTAGTTAGGGTACTGGAGGCGGAAAACAGAGAAAATCTAAAAAAAGAAAATCTAAAAAAAGAAAATCTAAAAAAAGAAAATCTAGAAAACAAACTAGAAAAAGAAGATAATAAAATAAATAAATTATATTAAAAAATATAACTTATTTATATGCTCTATTGTCCCAATATAAATGGATTAAAATATTTTATTGATTTATGTACCATTAATCACGGACTACCGTATTTACCTATAGAAATTAGAGAAATAATATGGAACATGAGCGAAAAAATACCACATATTATTTGTCTTATTTGTAACAATGTGCAATTGCGATTAAATATTTATTGCAAAGATTAATATATTATAAGGAATTTTTCTTGTTGTTAAAAACCGAGTGTTCACCACTATGCAATATCCTTAGCGGCTACTTTCTTACATCGAGGAAGTTTAAATCCTAGATTTTTTTCAATTTTTGCAATGTCAGCATTTGTTGGAACCTCTTTATTTGATTCCCAACGCGAAAGAATTTGCTGAGACGTACCTAGTTCAGTTGCCAATGTTTTCTGATTTTTTCCTTTTACAGTTCGTGCCTGAGAAATTAACTGACCAAGTAATTTAGGTGCTTCTAAACGTACTATTTCTGGATCATAAGTTTTTGTTGAAACAGCTTTATTGTGTGTTTTTTTAGCTTCCTCTTGTTTTTTGTTAGATGGCGTATTGAAAGTAATATTATCCCAATTTTGATGCTCCATTTATAATATTAAATATGATTTCTTTTTTTAAATATTTAATTTCAATTTTTTATAATATTTATATCATTATTATATAATGTCAAAATCACTTGGTGCAAAACATATAAGCATGTTTACACTAGACAAATTAGAAGAAAAGTTAGAAAGTGCGAATCGTAAAACTTTACAACAATTTGCAAAGCAAAATGGTATAGCTGCAAATTTGTCTAATGAAAAAATTAAATCATCATTAATAAGATCTAAAATGAATCCACCAATTAAATTAAGTCCAGGAAAAAAACAAAGTATAAAAGACTATCTATATCGTCCATACAGAAAATTACCTTTACCGCCTGATATAATTACACAAATAGAAGAACGTAAATTATCATTAGAAGAAAAATCAAGAGTTTTAAAACGAAATATAGATTTAATAAAGCGACTTCAAAATAATGCCACCGAAATTACTGAATTAAAAGAAAATCATCCAAATTATCTATTTGATATAGATTATAAAGTTCTTATTAAAAAATTAAATATCCAGAACGAACAAGATCTCAACACGAAATATTTTTCAACAATTGACCTAATATTAAAATACAGATTCTTATATAAATATTTAAGAATAGAAAGCTTTATCGATAGTATAAATGCAGTTATAGTAAATATTGAAGACAACGACGAGGACGATACGGAGGAAAATGAAGATGAAATAAATGTTGGTTTAGATATTTTGAGAGATAATATAATTGAATTAAATAAAAATTTTAAAAAATATGCTTCTTATGGAATTACTATAAAAAAAAACAAAATAAAAGAAATACAAAATGATGTAGATAAATTAAATAAAGATTTAAAAAAATTATATAAAAAACATAAAACGACAAATCGCATACGTGTAAATTTGGGGAAAAGCATGAGAAGATTTTCTTCTAGAAAGAGATCAAGAAGCATAAGCAGTCGAAAAACTAGAAGAGCAAAATCATATTAAAGTGCCAAAACCACATCCATTTCATCCTCTATTTCCCTCAAATATTGATTAGAAAGAGCAGTTATATATGCATCAAATGTTTGATTCTCCATTGCGGTGCCTTTTGCGCGTTCCATAATCTCTCCTAAGTTTTCGATTGCACTATCCAATTCTATAAAAATAGGACTAAACGATTTGTCCGTTATATTAGCTACATCAGCTATCATATGATAAATGTTTAACACATGAGATAATTCTCTTGAAATATCGGTCTGAGTAGACGTCATATTAAATATTTTATTAAATGTATCAATAAAATGTTTAAATCAATTTTATTTACAGTTAAAACATTAATCAACGACAACGATAACGTATATTTGATATTGTTTTATTTTTTTTGCTATTAACAATCATCTGTATTTGATATATTATCTTTCAAATTATAACTTGAGCATAATTTTTTTATTATTTTTTCATCTACTTTTGCGGAATCTTTGGACACATTTGCCAACATATGGACAAAATAATCTTTTTTCAAATCGTCCTCTTTGAAATCGGGATTTTCTTGTGTCCATTGATGCATTGTTTTAAATTGTTTGTTTGACGCATCCTTTATTGCTTTCTTTATTTTTGTTTTATCTTTATCTTTTTCCCAGCTATCATTGTCTTTTATATAAAGCGTCTCTCTTTTAACATCGGTACAATGCATTGGTCTCTCATATAAACTTAATTTATTCATATTTTCTATTAATACATTACTTAAACCTTCTGTTAAACCTTTATTTTTTGTCAAATCTAATTGATCTAATGATACCTCTATACTTTTAATAAATTCGTTCATATTAAGTGCATCTTTACATTGTTCATTTAAGAATATATTAATATTAAATTTATTTTTATTAATAGTATTATTATTATTGTTACCTACTTTCGGTATTAATTCTCCAATTTGTTCTTGTTGTTTAACCAATAAATCTTTAAAATCTTTATTTTCGTCTAATAATTTAAAGAACATAAATTTATAATCAACCGCTTCATCGTCTAATTTTATTAAACTTGTTGACACATTTCCGCTAATTTCGACACATGTTTCTTTAAAATCACATTTTTTTTTGTGAGTAAATAAGCTCTGTTTATGTTTATAATTTTTTCCACATGTACATGAATATTTTTTTTCAATATTTTTGATGACATCTGGGTAAGTATTGGTCAGTCTAAAGTGTTTTTGCGTTCCCAAATGTCTATTATAATCTCCTCTTTTACAGCATTTAAAGTCACAATTATTACAAATGAAAAATTGATGTTTTTCTATGTTTTTTGGGTCAGTCATTCGGTAAGTATATATACTTACTAAAAAAAACTTCTAAATATATTTATTTTATAATTTTTGAGTGTTTTTTTTGTTACGTCACATAAATTTAGTGCATTTTTTTAAAAAATTGTGATGCTCACCAAGTAAAAAACACGAAATTCGGGGTTTTTAAAAAACGATTTTTCTATAAAGGCACTATAAAAGAGAAAAAGGACATTTATAAATGTCCAATTCCGGAATTTTTGCCAAACATTATTTTTTCATTTTTTTTATTTAATTATACAAATATATTATTAAGACCATAATGGTCTAAAAGCAAATTAGGCGAATTATGCTCTAAAAAAAACGTGAGTTATAAAATATTTGGATACATTTATGATAATATTTTTTGCACTGTTTAAAAAAAGTTTTTTTATATAAATTTTTTAAAACCTAATTAATAAAATAAAAAATATTTATAATTTATATAGTTATGTTATCAAAAAAATTAGAGAAATTACTTCCTACTATAATTTTCATTGTAGTGGCGGTTATTGTTAGTATGTTATTATTAAGTTTTTTCAAGGTAGATTTAGGAGAGAACGGATTAAGAGTTTTAAATAGATCAGCTGTTTATGAAGGAATGTGTAATAGTAAAAAACACAAAGAAGGATTAGAAGATGATGACGATGGTGCAAATTTAATATTAGATGATAAATAAAATTAAATAAAATTGATATAATATTAAATAATTTAAAAATATTATTTAATATTAGAATATATGCTTATCCCTGTTAAATGTTTTAGTTGCGGTAAAGTTTTAGGAAATAAATACAGATATTATCAGAGTGAGATTCAAAAACGAAAAATCAGTAAATCAATGGAAGTAGATAAAGTAGTATATTTAACAAAAGATAATATGGACAAAACGGCGGAAGGAGAAGTATTAGATTTATTAGGTTTAACAAAATATTGTTGCCGTAGACATATGTTAACACATGTTGACATTGAATAAAATATATTATATTATATAATAATGAATAAAAGGAGAAGTATTAGAAAAATGAATAGAAAAATTAAAAGAACAAAAATGAGAAAAAAATTAAGAAAATTAGTATCAAGATTAAGAAGTCGGAAGTTAACAAATTTAAGAAAAACTAAAAATTATATAAAAATAAAAACTAGAAAAAATAAAGAATACAGAAAAAACAGAATACAAATAGGGTGTTCTAAAAAAAAAATAATGAAAGGTGGTGGACCAACGTTTCAACCGTTTACGGATTTTGGTAGATCATTAGAGGGTGGATTTATAAATTCTTATGATACTTTAATGGGAACAAGTAGTCAAAATAATAATATTATAAGTCAACCTCTAGGTAATTCTAATTAATAATTTAAGAAAATTAAGAAAAAATTTATTTTCTTACTATTTTTTATAGATGGCAAACTATTTAAATAAATTTTCGAAAGATTTTAGAAATCTTTGTACACCCGCTTTTATATATTTATTATTATCAGTAATAGCATTCATTGTAATTGCTGTACAAAATTTTGGAAATACTACAAAATATTGCGTGGGTCAATATGAATGTTATGTTCCAAATACATTTGTAATTTTTGTATTTAAAGCAGTTTATATATTATTTTGGACATTCATATTAAATTCATTATGTAAAGCTGGTTATAAAGAAATATCGTGGTTTTTAGTATTATTACCAATCGTATTGTTATTTGTAATATTAGGTTTGATATTAGTAACATATTCATCGGGTATGCCTTTAGCATTAAATCATTAATTTAGTCTAAATAACATAAGTATTTATCATAATAATTTAAAATTTTTATTATGATAACGATTTTAAAAATCCCTATACACAAATTTATAAGAAAAATTAAACAATATAAAATTATACTATAAATATAATATAATATAATGAGTGTAAGTAATCATGAAGAAATAGCATGGACAGTGATAGATAAATTATTTGAAGATAATCCAACTCTTTTAGTGAAGCATCATTTGGATTCTTTTAATGATTTTTTTAATAATAAAATTTACAATATTTTTAGAGAAAAAAATCCAATTCAAATATTTAAAGATCAAAATCCAAATACAAAAGAATACAATTTACAAGCAGACATATATATAGGTGGTAAAGAAGGTGATAAATTATATTTTGGTAAACCAGTAATATTTGATGAAACGCGAGAACATTATATGTTTCCAAATGAAGCACGGTTAAGAAATATGACATATGGAACAACTTTACACGTTGATGTAGTCATAGTTTATAGCATGAAAGATGATAAGGATGATTTGAAAATAACAGAAACAACATTAGAAAATATATATTTTGGTAAGTTACCGATTATGTTAAATTCAGATTTATGTATATTAAATGGTTTGACATCTCAAGTGAAATTTAATATGGGTGAATGTAAAAATGATAAAGGAGGGTATTTTATAATAAATGGAAAAGAAAAAGTATTAATTAGTCAAGAAAAATTCGCAGATAATATGCTTTATGTTAGAGATAATTATAATGAAATATACAGTCATTCAGCAGAAATAAGAAGTGTTTCTGAAGATGCATCAAAACCAATAAGAACACTATCTATTAGAATAGTAAGACCATCAACCAAATATACGAATAATCAGATTGTTGTCAATATACCTAATGTACGTAAACCCATACCATTATTTATTTTAATGCGTGCTTTAGGGGTTTTATCAGACAAAGAGATAATAAATTTTTGTTTATTAGATATGGAAAAATACGAGAGTTATATAAATTTATTTATACCATGCGTACATGATGCGGGTTTTATATTTAATCAAGAAGTAGCTTTAAAATATATAGCAACTTTTACAAAAGGAAAAACACTCCCGCATATATTAGAAATTTTGATGGATTATTTTTTACCACATATAGGTGAGAACAATTTAATAGATAAAGCATATTATTTAGGGTATATGGTAAATGAGTTATTAAAGGTATATAAAAAAGATAAGTTAGCAACAGATAGAGATAGTTTTAAATTTAAGAGAGTAGAATTAGCTGGATCTTTGGTTTATGATTTATTTAAAGAGTATTATACACTACAACAAAAGCATATATATCAAAAAATAGATAAAGAATATTATTATAAGCAAGGTATATATCAATATAATTTCACATCATTAATTGAGAATAACTATCAAGAAATATTTAAAGAACGTATATTAGAAAATGGATTTTTAAAAGGTTTTAAAGGTTCATGGGGCGCGGCAACACACACACATAGACCCGAAGTAATTCAAGACTTGAATAGACTGTCATACAATTCATTTATTTCTCATTTAAGAAAATTTAATTTACCATTGGATTCAAGTGCAAAAGTTATTGGACCCCGTTTATTGCATTCTTCTCAGTGGGGAATTATTGATCCAGTTGATACTCCAGACGGTGGTAATGTGGGATTACATAAACATATGGCACTAGGTGCGCATATAACAAGTGGGTATTCAGCCAAAACAATAATAGAATTACTAAGATCAGTAGTTTTTGTAGAATTATTAACAGAATGTACAATAGAATATATAAGTAAATGTACAAAAATATTTGTAAATGGTAGATGGATAGGCGTGGTTACAAATCCTGTAGAAGTTATTGATATTTTAAAAAGTTATAGACGATTGGCGCTAATTCCTGTTTATACAAGTATTAGTTGGTCAATTGCAGAAGATATAATATATATTTATACTGATTCGGGACGATTATGTAGACCATTGTTTTATATAGATAATACGGGATTAATTAGTTATAAAAAACCGAAAATTTTGAATAGACTTTTATCGAAAAAATTCACATATAATGAATTATTAATAGGTTTTAATGAATTTAAGGATCATGATACAAAATCTACCAATTTAAATAATTTTATAAAATCGAATGATGTATTTTATGGAATAACTGACTTATATAAAGGTTCGAAAATAGACGATCAAGGAAAAATGTTAGATAACTTAATAGCGGAATCTGGTATTATAGATTATTTAGACACAGCAGAAACAGATACTTCATTAATAGCAACATATGAAGAAAATATAAGAAAATATACTACTCATTTGGAAATCCATCCATCATTATTATTAGGGGTAATGGGAAATCAAATAGTTTTTCCAGAAAATAATCAATTACCAAGAGACGTTTTCTCGTGTGGTCAAAGTAAACAGGGAGTAAGTTTATATAATAGTAATTATCAAAGTCGTATAGATAAAATGGGTGTTGTATTAAATAATGGTCAAATTCCACTAGTAAAAAGTCGGTATTTAAAATATATATATAATGAAGAGCATCCATATGGACTAAATGCAATTGTAGCAATAGGATCTTATGGTGGATATAATGTCGAAGATTCTATATTATTTAATGAAGGATCGCTTAAGCGAGGAATGTTTAACACAACATATTTAAATATGTATGAGGCGCGTGAGGAAAGTTCGAAAGTTTCTGGAACAGTGGTAGATTCAAAGTTTATGAATATCGAAAGTGAAAAAGTTATTGGAAAAAAACCCGGATACGATTATTCTGAATTAGATCAATATGGATTAATAAAAGAAAATACATTATTAGATGATAAGAAAGTAATTATTGGTAAGGTAACTACAAATTTAGATAATCCAGATACTTATTTGGATGGTTCAATAACACCGAAAAAAGGACAGCTAGGTTTTGTAGACAGATCATTTATAACAGACGGAGAAGAAGGTTTTAGAATAGCAAAAGTAAGAATAAGAGAAGAAAGAATACCTGCAATGGGTGATAAATTCTGTAGTAGATGTGGACAAAAAGGAACAGTTGGACTAATAATACCAGAAGAAAATATGCCATTTACTGAAGATGGAGTAAGACCAGATTTAATAATAAATCCACACGCATTACCGAGTCGCATGACAATTGGTCAATTGGTCGAGACATTAATGGGTAAAGCATGTTCATTATATGGTGGTTTTGGTGATTGTACAGCATTTGTAAATAAAGGATCTAAGCATGAAATATTTGGAAAGATGTTAACTGAAGTTGGTTATAATTCAACCGGGAATGATATATTATATAGTGGAGAAACGGGCGAACAATTATCAATGGAATTATTTATAGGTCCATGTTATTATATGAGATTAAAACACATGGTAAAAGATAAAATAAATTATCGGGCACAAGGACCGAGAACAGTATTAACAAGACAAACAGTACAGGGTCGTGCAAATGACGGTGGATTAAGAATAGGCGAAATGGAACGTGACTGTGTAATATCTCACGGTGCGACAAATTTTTTAAAAGAATCTATGTTAATACGTGGAGATGATTATTATGTGGCGATTTGTAATAATAGTGGAACAATTGCAATATACAATGAGGCGAAAAATATATTTATGAGTCCATTTGCTGATGGCCCATTAAAATTCAATACAAATATCGACGGAGAACAAAATATAGAAGTAATAACAAAATATGGCAGGTCATTTAGTATAATACGAGTTCCATATGCTTTTAAATTATTAATGCAAGAACTGCAAGTAATGAATATCCAGATGCGAATAATAACAGAAGATAATATAGATCAATTAACAAGTATGAATTATGAAAAAACGATAGAAGTAATGAAAAAGCATAAATTATCTGATATACAAAAGATGGAATTTTCTAAAATAGAAGATCCATTATCAGTAATAAAACCAAAAAAAGAAAAGTTAGATGAAGAAAAGTTAGACGAAGCAAAATCAGACGAAGCAAAGTTAGACGACGACGACGACGACGAAGGTTTAAGTCAGGTAACAATAGATTCTATTAAACGGGCAGAAGAAGAATATGAAAGATATAAAGATGTCGATGAAGATGATGAAGATGAACTACCACCAATAGAAATAGGAGAAGCTGTAAAAGATGAAGCGGAGCTTGGAATAGAAGATTTAGGATCAGAAAAAGAAGAAGTAAAAGATAAAGAAGAAGAAGAAAAACCAGAAAAACCAGAAGAACCAAAAGAAGAAGAAGAAGAAGAACCAAAAGAAGAAAAAGAAGAAGGGAAAAAAAGTATATTAGAAGTAGATACAGAAACATTAGAAGAAGGAATTGAAAATGAAGGAGATAATTCTTTAAAAAGAAAAACAATTAAAATAGAGGGGCAATAAAGTGGGATGGGGAAATCGGCCCATACGCGATATACGATATTTTTTAATATTATTTATTATTTTTTAATAATATTAAAAATTCCAAAAAATATTAGATTCTATGGTGAATGATTGCAACCATTAAATCTAAATTCACATTGTGAACCGCCACAATTTGTTTTACACCATTAGACATTTAAAATGCTGATTATTTATAGTTTTTTAATTCTTTTTTTCTTGTTTTATTTTTAATATAATTACTATTTCTTTTATAAGCACTTGTAATTATATTTTTATAATTTATACTTGGTATTGATTTTATTACTTTATCTATATTTTCTAGTAATTTTTCATAACTTAATATATTCTTTTTATATAATCGTGCTTTTAACATACTAAAATAATTTTCAATTGAATTAGTAAAATGTTGATATGGAACACTATATAATAATTTATTATCTTTATCTATTAATTTTTTAACTAATTCATTTCTATGACTACTTGCATTATCTAATATTATTAATTTATTTTTAAGATTGCTAATATTTTCTTCTAAAAATTCTATTAGTCTATCGCTATTTATACCATCTTTTTGGTAAATTTTATATCCTATAACTCCTTTATAATTAATAGCAAATATACCAGTATATTTCTTAAATACTTCTTGTGAATGTGTTTTAATAATACATCTTTTACCTAATTCACTATAACAATGCTTTCTTTTATCAAATGTTTTTAAACTTGTTTCATCAATACAAATTATGTCTTCTATTTTATATTTTTCAATAGTTTCATAAAAACTTTTTAATTTATCTTTTATATTTATAGTTTTACCATAACGTTTATTTGGTTCGTGTCTAAATTTTCTTTGTTTAAGTGTTATATTATTATCATTTACTATCCTTAATAAATGCCTTTCACTTATGCTAAATTCTGGATATTTAAGTTTAATTTTATATAGCAAATCTTTCATAGTAATAGTTTTATCATTATTAATTGTTTGTATTATATAATCTACTTGTTGCTTATTTACTTTATAAGATTTATATGTTCTGTTTTTCCGCTTAATAGTATTAGTTGTCTTATATTTATTTACCCATCTCATTAAACTTCTTGGATTACAATTAAAAATTTTACAAGTATCAAGTTGAGAAACATTATTATCTAAAAAATATTTAACAGCAGTTAATTTATAATCACTACTTTTATGAGTAGACATTATAAATTAATAATAAAAATAAAATTGAAATAAAAATTTACAAAAAAATAATAATATTAAAAATTTCATTTTTAAATTAACAATATGTCAGAACTAGATAATATTAATTGGAAAAAAATATCTCAATATGAAAAACTTAGTGAAGAATTTATTGAAAAATTTAAAGATAAAGTTAATTTTTGGCGTATATCTCAATATCAAAAACTAAGTGAAGAATTTATTCAAAAATTTCAAGATAAAGTTAATTGGTCATGTATATCCCAATATCAAAAACTTAGTGAAGAATTTATAAAAAAATTTCAAGATAAAGTTAATTGGATTCATATATCTCAATATCAAAAACTTAGTGAAGAATTTATTAAAGAATTTAAAATCAAAATTTTTCCTAGATTTATATTAAAAAATAAGAATCAAAAATATTACTCTACTCAATTTATAATTGATTTTAAACCATATTTTAATAATTATTATTATTTTAATTTTTATGCTAATAAAATTCGTAATTATTGGTTAGCAAAATATTATTATCCGGGAAATATTGGATATTTAAAAACATTGCAACAATTAAAAAATATAGTTTTAATTATCAGCGTTTAAAATGTCTAATGGTGTAAAACGAGGACGTTTATTTATTCGGGTATCTTGTGTATAATTATCATAAAACAAAGCTTGTTCTCTTGTCCTTTTTAGCTGTTCATCATAATATAGTTTTATTGTATTTGATTTTTGAAGCAATTCTTTTATTTGATTGAATATTTCCGGTACATCGTCATTTTTTTCATCACATAAACTTAATAATGATAAAATTTGTATAGGTTTCAATGTTTCAATCCAATTATGTAATGATATGTCTTTATTAGGTACGGGAATAGGATTAGGAATAGAAAACATTATTATAATATATAATTTATTAAATTTAAATCATTTTTTAATATTTTCTTTTACAAGATTTGTATTTTTTCTTTTACGAGATCTGCATTTTTTCTTTTTTCTTTTACAAGATTTACATTTTTTA
>TARA_B110001450_G_scaffold198755_1_pt1 | contig 15965 bp, 23 predicted proteins | sample TARA_B110001450 | Tara Oceans TARA_B110001450 (sample SAMEA4396538) | marine metagenome | biome: Polar Biome; feature: [SRF] surface water layer (ENVO:00010504); material: water (ENVO:00002006), including particulate matter (ENVO:01000060) such as... | depth 5 m | reverse complement strand
AAAAAATTGATTTTTAAAATCTCTATTATAGATTAATATGAGTAAAAATATAGAAAGGTGTCCAAAAGACATTAAAAAGCTTGTTAATCCGAAAACAGGTAGATGCGTTATGGAATCCAGTCCAATAATAAAGAAATTAATTTATGAAGGGTATACGATAATAGTAACCCCAAATAAAAACCAGCCTATCCCCCCCGGGGATGCCCCTAAGTCTAAGAATGATGACATTAAGATATTTAAAGTTTGTCCGTCTGATAAGAACAAATTAGTAAATCCGACAACGGGAAGATGTATAATGATTACAAGCCCGATTGTTAAAAAATTAATGTCTCAGGGGTGGACTATAGCTTTTAATGACCCCGGAGTAACACCTCTCGTTATCAAGCCCAAAGGCGTAATAAACTTAGATAAACTCAAAAAAGATCTGGATATAGACACCGATGGTATAGTTAGTATAAATGAATACTTGGATTCCCTTGAAATAACTACATTCGAAGAGACCGATGCGAAGGGAGCATTTAATTTTTTAAGGACTAATACCAATATTCCCCGCTTTCTATCATTAATAAGAAAAACAGATCCTGTGTTCAAAAAAAATTTGTGCTGGTTTAATCAAAAATATTATGTTTTTAAGGACCCAAAGGGAAACGGTCCCCAAATTAAAATCGTGGAAAAATTTACAATAGAGGACCACGACTCTTATAATTACAGTGCGTTCGAGAATCACGCCCAATTTTATAACGCTCCTGTCCGGGGAATCAAAAAGCAGGGTGTGTCTAATTTTGTAATACATCCACTATTAATGAGATACCTTAGTTCTTGTAAAGAGAGATATCTAGCGATGGCTTTAAGTTTATCTACGAGCGCCCTTGCATCTGGCAGTTATTCAGGTGGTCACGCTAATGTATTAATATTCGATACCAAATTAAAAACCGTGGATAGATACGATCCGCATGGGTCTCAATGCGGGATGGGCGCTTGTCCATCTTATGACCAGGATAAAATTGACGACACACTAATACAGGAGTTTAAAAAAATATTGCCAAGTTATAAATTTATAGATTTTTCAATATCTTGTCCAAATGTAGGTCCTCAAATTAAAGCGGAAATATTTGACAGAACTGGCTATTGCGTAACATGGTCATTAATGTTTACAGTGTTAAGAATATTAAATCCAGATAAATCACAAGATGATTTAAATAAACAATTATTGGAAGGAACAAGAGCACAGATTTTTTCAAAAATGCTTAGATTTGCTAAATTTTATTCCGATATACTTAAAAATAATCAGAATTATTTGATAGACACCGCGTAATTGTAAAATATAAATTATAAAATATCTGTACGATGTGGGGTTCGAACCCACGAGGCTTTCGCCAACAGATCTTAAGTCTGTCCCCTTAGACCACTCGGGCAACCGTACAGGTATTTTACTTACATATATATTAATAAAGAATGTCTTTAAATACTTTACAATTGTTTATAAAATATAATTAAATTGTAAACTTTTTTTTTATAAGAATAAATTGGATATACTTTCCAGTCCCAGAATTTTTTATTCACGCCTATTATGTTGTAATTAATAGGTATCTTCATAGCAATGTAACGGGAATGATGGTATAAATCATTTATAATATTTATAACATTTACATCATCAAGAAACAAGTCAATATTATAATTTTTTTTATATTCTATTCCTCCCCAAGGGGGGTCTAAAAATACAATATCTTGAACAAGTAGATACATTATATTTAAATAAGAACAATTGTAATGTCTACAATTTGAAAAATCAGTATTATTCTTTAAAATATCAAACACTTTCGAGTTTTTTTCAACTATATTAACGATTTTAAAGTCTTTCTGGAAAAAAAACGAATTTCCTCCTATACAGGCAGTAGCATCGGTGATAATAGCCTGTTCAGATATATACAACTTAAGTATTTTATTAATTTCGAGGGCTTGTTCCCAAGTTGTGTATATACTTCTTAGATGATCAGGTACGATTAGTTTATACATTACTGTATAGAATTAATATTGATTTTAAGTTGATTTATTAAGATTTTTACATTTTTAAGATTGTTTTCTATATTTGTTATCTCTAATAGTTTGCTATCATACGTTTCTTTTGTAGTCCCATCATCTGGGGCAACTTCAGTGCCCCTGGAAGATGCTCTCGCTCTTCTTTTTTTTGCCGCCTCTTCGCGCCCGGCGCGGACTTCCAACTCTCTAAGTCTCGTATACTCTTTGGCGAGTTCTTTGTTCATAGCCCTTTTTGTCATTTCTAATTCTTTTAATGTTTTTTTGAATGCAACAGTGTCAGATTTTTGGACGATTTTGAGGTATTCCTTGTAACGTTTCCTTAATAGAGTTATATATGTAAATATATTTATGTCATAATCATTGGGGTTGGGTACATACATAGCATAATGCCCATCTGACATATAAAATTCAGTAGGTCCTATTAATAAGGGAAGAGAATTCATCACTCCATTGTTAAAATGTAAAGACATTGGATATCCCTTCCATCTGGGATCTCGGGAATTGTCTCCAATTGGATAACCTTCCTTTGTCATCACAATTTCACCAGTGACTTTATTCTTAAGATATGGGGCTCTTGTCATATATTCTATTCTTTCCTCGTTATTTTCATAATCAAGTTCAAACTTATTCATTTATTATATATAAACTATTTATTATTAAATAATTAATATTTGAATTATTTACTATGTCAAAAGAGTTTTTAAGGTCAAAAAGATTATTGTCAAAGTAAAATTCTTCAAGTTTATAGAAAGAATACATTATAATAAGAATGTCCTCTATATAAATAGATCTATTACAGTTTTTCCAGATGTAATAGAGTATAATATAATCTACACTTTTTAAGATGTAATCTTCAAGACCTCTTTTATCTATATATTTATTTATATTTTTCTTAATTTTTTTTTCAAATGCTGATACAATAGAACGCACACAGACTTTATCTGTGACATTTATTTCGTCTATTAATTTTTTTATGCGTCTATTCATATTCATATATAAAAAAATAATATATATATATTGTATATGAAACGTACCTTATCTGCGACAAGTATATCAGATGATTTATTTGATATAACGAAATATAAATTAGATTGTATACAAAACTTAATTTGCATGATAAACGATTACAATCGTATGAAATTGCCGAGTAAAAGATACAGAATTAATTATCCTAAGAAAATGTATCTTTTACCTGATTTACTTCAGGAATTAAATGAGTTAAACAATATGATAGGTCTACATAAATTCAAAAAACAAGTAGTAGATCAAATTATATTTTTTATTCAATCGCCTGACGACCGTGTTATGCTTCATACTGTTCTAGAGGGACCGCCTGGTACTGGTAAGACAACTGTATCTAATATTTTATCTCGGATTTATTCAAAAATGGGTATATTTAAAAAACCAAAGTTTAATATTGTAAGAAGGTCAGATTTAATTTCTGAATATCTAGGAGGCACAACAATTAAAACTATGGAGACTCTCGAAAGATGTAAAAAGGGCGTGATGTTGATAGATGAAGCGTATTCGATTGGGTCGAAATCTACAAATGAAGACTCATATGCGAAAGAATGTATAGACACTCTCAACCAATATCTCACAGAAAATGTAGATAAGATAATATGTATCATAGCCGGTTATAAGTCAGAATTAGATTCTTGTTTTTTCTCCATGAACCCAGGTCTTCGCCGAAGATTTCCGTGGACTTTTACAATAGAAAATTATACATCGTACGAATTATCGCAGATTTACTTTAAGCTAATAATCGAAAAAGAGTGGGAAACAACATGTGAAATTTCAGAAATTGAGAGTCTTATTGCTAAGAGTGTTTCGTTATTTACTGGAAATGGGGGCGACGTCAGTAATATAATAGAAAAGGCAATGATAATAAATATGCGAAATAACTTTGGACGAGAAAATTTATACAATATAAATATATCGGAATTCGAAGAAGCTCTCAATGTATTTATTAGTACAAAAAAAACAGTAGATGTACCCCCTTTTGGTATGTATAATTAACACGTTGGGTATACTAAATTAAAATAACCGTATATTGTATATAATTTATATGCATGATATCTTACAAAAAAATAAATTTGATGGGTCTATCTATTAACTGCAATGAATTGTTTTATGATAGACATGAACCTTCATTAATTATTAAAAGTCCTATTATAATAGCCACCAAAGATAAAGATGGTCTTATTTTAAAAATTAATAATTATTCTGATAATCACGGCATATTCATGAACGTATGTGGGTACATCAATACATTGTATAATCTAAAAAAAATCGACACAAATATAATTATAAATAATACAATTATAATTAAAAATACAGATAGTTCAAAATTTTTTGATGAAAATAAAAATAATATTAGTTTTTCAAAATTAAAAGATACGCAAAAAATTGTATGTTCTTTTAACTGCTCAGAAGGCTGCTTTTTAATTTCTCAGTGTCTTCTTATCAACTAGATACGTTGAAAAATAACATTTAAAATAATTTCTTTAGGGTAAAATGGGCATCATTAAAGAAAGTATTTTAGTATATCCTCCAAATAAAGTAGATGAAAGTGTTTTTTTTTCTAAAATAATGGACGGATCTTCGGAAATTACAATCCAAATCCCAAAAACTAAAATATTGTTAGACAAACATAAGGATAAGTGTAAAATTCTTCTAGATGAAAAAACGATCCAGGACATAGAATCTATTTCTAAAGATGTAATTAAAATTACATCTGAAAAAAGCAAGGAATTTTTCGGAAAGGATTTAGATATTGAATCTTGTTCGAGTTTATATCGTAACGCCATCAGCGAAGGAAATTTATTAAATTGTTTTTACAGTGAAGATACTTACTTCTTTGATAAAAAAACCCAGATAAATATTTCAGACATAGAAACTGAAGTAAGCGGTATCGTTCTTCTAAAGGGAGATGTCATAGTTTATACCAAGACTGCGTTTTATATAAGATGGGAAATTCAACAGATGAAAATTAAGAAAGAAAAGGAATTGAAAGAGCGCGATACAATATTAACAGAGTATTCTATCGTGGATCTTGAGATAGACGACAGTTTTCTTGATACAGATAAAATAGCAAATAAAATTAGGGAATTGAGTTTTTTTTAAAATAGTGTAAAGAAATAACATATAAAAATGTATAAATGATTATCTCACTAGAGGGAAACATTGGATCCGGTAAATCAACATTTTACAATTATATCAAGAATCATTTTTCAAGATATTACAATAGGCCCAAAGATAAATGTATTTATTTTTTAGAGGAACCAGTTGATGATTGGACAGATATAAAAGACGACGATGGTAATCTCATAGAGCATTTTTACAAAAACCCAGAGAAGTATTCCTTTTGTTTTCAAATGACTGCTTATATTTCTAGACTCGCTAAACTAAGAAAGATTCTTAAAACTGCTAAAGAACATGACATAATTGTTACAGAGAGGTGCGTTCTTTCTGATTATAATGTGTTCGCAAAAATGCTGCATGATACTGGTAAGATGAATTCTATAGAATATGCGTGCTATAATAAATGGTTTGACGAGTTTTTGCAAGAAATCCCGTGTATTTTATTTGTTTATATCAGTACAGACTATAATAATTGTCATTCGCGTATTATTAAAAGATCTAGGGGGGGAGAAGAATGTATATCAAAGGAATACCTGAGATCATGTGAAGAGTACCACAATTCTTGGTTAGAAAAAGAAGAAAATAAGATTACAATAGACGGAAATCTTGATACGAGCTTTCACCCTGAACATTTAGACGTACTAAAACAGATGATAAACTTTGATACAAATTACCCCGATAAATTTGACCCAGATGATTCAGGCGACGAATATTACAGTGAATATTATTTTGATAAACCAAAATGGCAAAAAAGACTATATAATCGAACTATTGATGAATGTAGAAAAAGACTTAAAAAGGAGTAATATAAATAATATTATGGAAGAAATCACAGAATGTATAAAAACAGTATCAGGTGAACTGGGAAGTCACTATAAAGAAAATATATACCAATCGGCTCTATATCTTGAATTGAATTTAAAAGGATATATAACACAAACTGAAGTAGTGATTCCAATAACATATAAAGGGTATTACCTAGGTTTTGAAAGAGCGGATATTGTAGTATACAATTCGGAAGGTAAAATAACCAATATTCTTGAACTTAAATCTCAAAATGCAAGAATAACTGCTAAAGAAATTATTCAGCTTAGAAAATATCTCAAGAATTTACAATGTGATTCGGGTATACTTGTGAATTTTTACGAAACATTAGAAATATATGAAGTTACTCAGGGGTCAAGCCGTAAAGTGTAAAATGACAGTCTTCGTTAATGTGATTAGCTTCAAAGGTAAATTTATCGGTTAGTTTTTTAAGCTGAACCGTAAATATAGTCTCTTTGGATTTATTATCAGTTGGTATCTTTCTTTTTGTTGGGTTAAATAAGTTGTAATATTTGTATAACTTATTTAACGTCATATTATTAATAAGATTTAGCCACATATTGACAGTATTTCTTCCTGAAATTCCAAAGTCTTTTCTAAAATTTTTAATTTGCTCCCCCTGATCTAGAGATCTATAGATGTGTGTATACTTCAATACATTCTCTACCATCTTAGCGTGATAAACACTAATTTTTTTATTTACTTTTATTATATAAGCACCTTCGACCGTGAAAACAATGTGTCTTATAGTATTCAATTTAGCAAATTGGATTACCTGAGCCATGTCTTCACCGGACGGCCATCCATACTTCGTAGATTCGGATATATAGATGCTCTTTGGGTGAGTATGAAAATTAATTAGACCTGTCGGTGTCATGACCGAATCATTTTGTCCGGTGTGTATTTTATATTTTGGGACACTTTTTTTATTGCATACACCATCTGTACATACATTAGTGTCGTTAAATATTATATCTCCCGCAACCTCTGTTTTCCCATTAGCAATATAATCCCTGATATCTTTTATGAACTTCGGGTCTAATGTCCATTTAACTATTTTGTTATTGATTTTACATTTAGCAGACATACATATATATAAAAGTGTAAATGTTTTTATTTTTAAAAGTTTAAAATCGCAGTTTTTAAAATATGTTTACTAATAATATGTCCGAAACTCTGAATGTTAATGTTTTGGTGGCAGCCAAGGAAGAATATTCAAAACAATTAATAAACTGTATCCGCCCCGGTATTTATGATACTTTAATTAGTATATTCGAAGATTCACAAAAAAATAATATAAGACTTAGTATTTCATATTCTAATTTTCAAAAAGAACTTAAATCTGTTCCTCATTGGGCTGATTTTAAACTAGAGGAAAAATTAAATTCTATAAATAAAAAATTTCCATATTTAATGGATCTAATTACTGCTATTTTCGTAAGCCATGTCAAAATATTAGCATGTGTTAGGCTAAAGTCAGACGACAAAACTGTCAAGATTAAAGTTCCAAGTTTAAATTCTTTTTTACATAAAATTATAGTGTCGTGTTGTGAACAAATATACTACAATCCACAGTGTGTACATTACGAAAAAGATGCAATGTTTAAATTAATAAATGAATCTATAAACGAAACTATAGCGAACCAGATCCCTATAGAATACATTCTGAATGAATATCTCTCGGGAGCTTTTGATGAACCGGATACTAAGTATCCGGAAAATAATGATGTAATAGATACTCTTGACGAAGAAGATGCCGATTCAGACGTGGAAGAATATAAACCTGAGAATAAAGATATACCTATAATACCTATATCAAAACCAGTACATAGTAAAGCGTTTGAACATATGATAAGAAATAATGATAATGCAAATGATGTAGAAGAAAATAAAAATGAAGAAGAATCTATTGAGAATATAAACGAACTACAAAATATAGACCCGAATACCGAAGTTAATGTAAATAAAAAATATGATATATCAGACGACGAATCAGATGATGAATCAGGTGAAGAATCAGACGAAGAACCCGGCGAAGAACCTGAAAATAAAGAAACTACGCTTTTTTAAGTAAAATGTAATGTAACGTAATTTATAAATATGTCAGGACTCGGAGACATTTTAGAACTCCAAAAAAGGCAACATTCTCGTTATAATGCTCTTAGAAGCAACATCCTACGAAAAATGTCAGATAAAATTAGACACCTTTCTAAACATGGTGAAATGAGATGTGTTTATACAGTTCCAGGATATACATTTGGTTTTCCGGCCTATAATGTGGCAGAAATTACATCTTATTTATTTACGGTTTTGAAAAACGAAGGATTTTGTGTTGTGCTTCTGTCAGATGATAAAATATTTGTTTCATGGGATATTAATGATATCAACGGCCAAAAAAAACCAAAAAATAAAAAAAAGGTAAGTATATCTGATATAAAACCTTTGATTAATATAAATAAAAGAATATAAAATATATTTAATGGGATGTTTATTAAGTTTACCAAGAATAGATAACATCACTGATGAAATTGTTTATATTCATTATATAGATTTCTATGTCGAAGACGCTTACGACATTTTGGACGAAAATGTTTATCCAATAATGTATTCTTTTTGCGATTAAATAATTTAAAAATAATTTTTATTTATTAAGAATGATTATACTTTCATTTGACATCGGGATTAAAAATTTAGCATATTGCATGATAGACACTGAAACAAACGATATCCTTGATTGGAATATACTTGATTGTTCGGGCGTAAATGAAACATTAACAGTTATTAAAACTTTAGATCAATATGAATATATGTTAGAAGCTGATATAGTTCTTTTAGAGAAGCAGCCCTCTTTCAACCCTAAAATGAGAAATATATCAACTGCTCTGTATGTATATTTCACTTTAAGAATTCAACACGAAAAGAATCAATTGTGTAAGATTATATTTTACCCCGCCAAGTACAAACTAATGTGTTGTAATACAAAGATCGACCACAAGACTAAAAGCAAGTATCGTCAAAATAAAAATTTAGGTATTGTACATGCGCGGGAATTGATAAATACACACAATGATTTTTTTGAAAAGAGCAAGAAAAAAGACGACTTAGCAGATTGTTATCTACAAGCAATTTCTTATACTAAACTTTTTATGAAATGATTTTTTTAATGTACTCATAAGTACAAAAAATTGAAATGTGATAAGGTAAACTTCTCAAAATGTAAATACTTATACCTCGGTAATAATTTGAGAAATTGGATGCAAGGCATATTTGGCCGTCTCTCATTCTAGTACGTATAGTGTCTAATGGGTAAAATATACAGGTAGCAACAGTTTTAGATACTGCCGTACAAACGAATACGTTGAGTGTATTGTTTTCTACTTTAGATTTCATGTATTCATATAACGGCATTTGTATAGTAAAGCTTAAATTAATAAGATATGTGGGTAGTAATCCACTATATAGACTATTAATGGAAATAATTATTTTTTTATTAGTCTGTTTAGCCTGTCTTAAAACCCAGAACGGTGTTGTTAATGTACTTGCCGTGCAACACGCGACGTATGCCGATACTGGTATGGAAAAATCTTCTTTAAGTCTTTTATACATGGGGAAATAAACAGTCCAAAATACAGGGATACCTATTATACCGTATTCAATTCCTCGATAAAGATATTTAATATTGTATTTTAGATTATTACCAAGTTGATAATTCACCCTGATTGTATCGAGAGGAGTACATATCACTGTAGAAAGTGCTCCGGCCGCAAGCGCCGGTAAAATTTCGTCCATTTATATTTTATATTTTATATTTTATATTTTTAAGTGATTATAGATTCTAGAATATAATTTGATAGTTCTCCTTGAAATATCTTACCGTAATATCCTCCTTGTAACCCTGTTAATAATTCGTTTATTAAATATTTTTTTCTCAATTTTAACATGCTCGGGATATCATAAACTTTAGACATGCTTTTTATCATGGTGTTAATTTTTCGTTTGCGTTTGGTGTTTAATTTAATTGATTTGTCTTTAATCATAGTAAAATAGATACTTAATATAAGTTCGGTCATTCTCTTAGAACACTCTTTATTTTCTAATCTAGGCGACAATGCATTCGGACACCGTTTAATTAGAGCATTCATTACGTTATCACCCATATCTTTATTAGGCCCTAATATGATGTTATTATACATATCCTGCCGAAGTTTTTTTTTATCCCCGAATTTATTGTAAGAATAATGCGTGGGTGACTTCACCGGCAACCGCCTGGGGTTGTAACCTACTCTAATTTCTTGCGGAGGTATTTCAACACCAAATTTAGTTATTCTTTTCATAGGGGCCTTCTTTTTTCTTGCACATCGAGACTTAAGTTGAGAAGCAGTCAATTTCTGTACTAACTTTGGGGTCTTTGAGTCTACTTTTTTACTTGGGCGACAATAAGCAATAGACTTTTTAGTCTTGCGTCCACATGATTTTCTTTTGGGCCATGAACAAGCATCTACCCATTTTTCTTTGTACCAGCGAGACAGATTACTTTTACCCTTTGAACCAGTGTATTTCCCCCCTTTTGCTTTGTATTCTCTAACAAGTCTACCCGAGTCATAGGCTCCCCACCTACGTCCTTTAATAGATCTTTTGATTTTAGATTTGATATTCGAATACAACTTTTTATTAACTACGTTATCCGGTAATTTGTATTTTTTACCGAAGGCGTTACCACTTACCCACTCTTCAGTAAGCCACCCATAAGCTAGATTATACCATTCTTGATTATCAAAATCTATATAGTATCCAATCTTCTGCATAATAATCTCGATGTTATCGATGGAAGCCGTTAGATTTGCTTGTATATTCGGCCCATATTCCCGAGTGCCTGGTTCCATATCAACAATTTCGTCTAAGACGTGTTTTAATGTATTATACCAAAGTTCGTCATCGTCGAAATCTTTAGATGTAAGAGTATCGGCGGCTATAAAAAGCCACTTTGTAGTCTCTTTTTTACCAGGATTCAATACAATCCATGGTCTACCTCCGGGGCCCATTTGTTCATTAGCCTCCGCAGCACTTTCATATTTAGCATTTAAATTCCATAGAATAGACTTTAAGTTTTTTTTAGTATTCGCACCAGCCCTTACATTTTTACCTCTTTGTGCAGCAGAAATTTTAGAAGCAGAATAATCGCGTAAATTTTTTTTCAATTGAGGCTCTATAAAATCTATAGATGGATCTCTCCCAGTTTTATCGCGTAAAAAATCCGTGATGTCCTGGTACTCTTTCATTTTTTTAACTGTTCCGAATTGTGACTCTTTCCCTCCAAATGACAATTTCTTACTTCCAGTGATAGCTTTAGGAAACTTACCCGTTTTATTGTAAACATTAAGTCTACGTTTGTAGTCTGCAAGACTTGTTTTGACACTGGGTTTATTCCAAAGTATGTACATAGATAAATAACCGGGTTTCATTGGGTCGCCTGTTCGGAGGTCTTTCTTATGACGAGATATATATCTTTCGCGGCGCTCCTTATCCTTGTGAATTGTATAGTCAGACATACCTGCGGCGCCGAACTTGCGGGTATACTTTTTACCATTCTTTTCGAATATGATTTCATACTTCTTTGAATTTCCCCTAAGTTTTTTAAAACTTATTACTTTTATCATTTAAATTATATCTATATTTTATTTTAATCGATATATAAACTTTACGCCTTGAAATAAGAATTTAAGTTCCAAATAGGTATATTACCGGTGGCACAAAATATCGACATTTTATCCACATAATGTCTACAATCGTATAAACCAAATAAGTATTTTTTATTTATAAAATTAGAATAAGTTTCTATTTCTTGAAAAGTTTTTTCAGTCGAGCCAAGTATTACGTCTTTTTTAATTACATATGGTTCATTTCTAAAAAAGTTTTCGAGTATGTGCCGCATTTGTTCATTAAATTCAAGAGTGTATAAATTGGGATATATTTTTTTAAGATTTTTTCCGTTTTTATTATTAATGTTCGACGTCATGCAAGTATTATTTTCATTAAATGCTCTAAAATCGTAACGAACTCTTTTGATTGGTGTTTTAAAAGATATACCCGTGTGAGTTATACCTCCCGGAATTTTTTCTAAATGAAGTATAACATTTTTTGAAATTACATTAAAGGCCAGACTTAACAGGTAAAATATCATTCATTATATTATATATTATATAATAATTATATTTAAAATCCTTCATGATTCTAGTTTCCCCTATTATACGTCCACATGTCAACATGCCCCTTTATTAAATTTTTCTTTTCAAATGAAAAATCTTCCATCAGTTTGTTTATATTTGAAATGTATTCTAATGTATAAGGTTCTCCGGCCAGCATTAATTTCGAAGGTTTATAATCAGTCGAGATGTCCACTATAATTACTTTATTCTTAGATATTCTGAGAGCGTTATTAAGAATTTTCTTATGACCTTCGACTGGAATTTCATGAAAGGCAAACATGCAAGTAACTGTATCAAATTCATTGCAATTGCCGTATGTTTCGGCGTTTCCAAATATATAATTACTACCTGGATTGAATAAACTAGAATACCTTAACATTTCTTTAGACGTATCGACACCAACGTTTCCGGGTTTGGTGGAAAATCCCGTACCACAGCAGAGATCGCATACACTTCCTTTGATGCCGCTGTAAATATTTTCCCTTACGTCTACCCCTTCATAAGCTTTATTATCTATAAGTTTTGTAAACAAGGGTGTAGAGAGTGCGTGAACGTTGCCCAACATTCCAGAATTTCCTAAATTATGAATAAGTGGATTGTACCAATAAGGTTGATTTAATGAAAAAATAAACGTATTAATTAAAGCTAACATACTTACTTATGCATTGTATTATACTTTTATTTATTTTTAAGTAAATTTATTTATATTATGAGGAGACAGATAAGAATCTTTACATACCTTTCTAGTATTTCCCAATTCTTTCGCTGTATAATCTATACCCTCGATTATTTGCTTCTTCCTTTCATTTTCTGTCTTACCCATTTTTATTTTTTTCATAAACTTTAAAAAAATTTGGTTTGCCCTGTATGTACGTATATCTTTACATGTAACATTTGAATTGACTTTGTTACGTAGAAACGAGTTTAAATCTGAACTTGTTATACATTTTCCTCCCTCGTCGTAAAATAAATTATTCCCTTTAATTTTTTTGACTCGGTTTATAAAATTTAAACTTTTTTCCGATGTAATACTTTTACTATGTTGGATACCTTTCTTACCTATAAAATTTAATTTATTACCAATGAGGTGGTTTTTAAGCATGGTGGTTATTCCGTAAGAACCGTTTTCTTTTTTATACGTTTCATTTCCAACACGAATATTCAAGTCTTCCATTATTTTAATAACGTTGGCTATAACGCAATCCCTAGAAAGGTCCGATTTTTTAATAAAATTATTGATTACTCTTGAATAATGATCATAGTTAAAATTTTTCATCTTATTGAATTTAGCTTTCTTTGATTTCTCAGTCCATTCTGAGTTGTAAATATATTGTTTCCTACCTTTTAAGTCGTATCCGGTTGCCTGAATTTTTGATTTTTTAGACTTATCAATTTTAACTGATGACCATATTGGCGGTATTCTTAATTTTTTAATTCTTTCAAGATCTTCTTGACTTTTGGTATTGTATATAAAACCCGATTTAGTTTTATGTCTTGTTATATACATTCCTAATAATCTAAAGATATTTTTAATTTAGAATGTATAATGAGAATTATGGAATTGTACTATTACAATTTTTAGATATTTAAAGGTATAAACTATTATATATAAACTAATTAACTAGTATGACAACTTGGAATATTCTTCTAGTAGATTCATCTGCTAGCATGTTTTCAAATAAAGATTCAGTTGATAAAGGTATCTCGAATCTTTTCTCGGAGCAACAAAATAACACCGATCGTTTTACATTTTTAACATTTAACACGGCCGTTAAGCCTATAATTGATGCGAAATTCTCTGAAATTAGCTACCTAGAAGTGATTAATTCAATAACTAATACTGGTTTAACCGCCCTTTACGACGCAATTGGTCACGTATATGAATTGATTAATTCTGAATATACAACAAACGTATCATTTATGGTTATAACAGATGGTTATGAGAATTCGAGTAAACTCCACAATTTAAATTCTCTTAAAGATCTAAGAGAAACAATCGATAAAAAATGTAATCTTAACGTATCTTTTATTTGTGAAGACAAGGATTGCTTGGAGAATAATTCATCAATTATTTCGCATGCTAATGAATCATGTGAAATATCGGGTGATTACGGTGAAGCGTTTAGAGCAGTTTCTAGAACAATGTCAAATCTCAGGCACCCAAGTACCGTTCAAAGCTATTCAGTAGAAGACACTAATGAAAATAAATTAATGTCTAAACCAATTGTCAAAAGGCAGCAATCTTACTGTGGGGAAAAAAAAGCCCGTTTATCATGATAATTTTACTTGTTTTAAGACTATTTAAGTGTTGTTGATATATAAAAATGGATAAAGGAATTTATTTTTTTTACGAAATTAAAATACCTATGCTACCAAAAAAAGCAATCATTATGGCGAGCGGAAATCTAAGGACTGTCTGCGCACCGTCCCACACTTCTTCCTTGGTGAGCTCCATACCAGTATCATCATCTTTGAACCCAGAGGGCTCGCCGGCGTCTTCAAGATCTTCGAACATAAACGGAAGTGTTAAAAATAACACAAGTGTAGATACTAACACTAATCCAGTAATGTGCTTACCTGACATTCCATTTTTAGCCAGTAATTTATTACCGTATATACCTACTATTATACATATCAAGGATTCTAGAAAGAAATTCATTTTATAAATACTAATATATTTTAATTTATTTTAATTTAATTTATTTTAATTTAATTTATTTTAATTTATTTTAATTTATTTTAATTTAATTAAAAACGTCTTACTGTATTGAACGCCGGTGCGTCGATCCCTAAATATTTACCGGCTAAATACGATGCAATAATTAAACCTACGAAATAGCTTCTCATAGTGGAATAGTAATTTACCTGTTTTATTTCATATTCTGTATTAGTATAACGCGAATATTTCGGAATTTGAGCGAAAACCCATCCACCTAAAAGCGCGGCGATAAGTTGGGCATTATCTTTGGAAATTTTTGCTTGTATGAGACCAAAGTATATAACTACAGCAACCGCAAACGATATCAAAATTTCAGTTAGAAAATCCATTTATTTATATACAATATTTTATTTTAATTAACATTTCCATTTTGCGCCACAGTTGGTACAAGTGACATAGGTAGTCATTGGTTCATCGGCGGAACGCGTCTGCATCTGATAATATACGGTTTTCATAGATTTACATTTGCCACATTTAAACATGCCGTCATCTGCGGCCATCTGTTTCACAACTATTCTTTCTAAATTTTTAGACTTTATCGCAGCCCAGAGCGTAGGATTAAGTTCTTCTATAGTTAGTTTGACAAGTGAATACGGGTCAACGTGTTCATTTTTGATCTTTGAAATCATTTCTGACGCATTTGTTGTGTACGATATGTTGGCCAATAGTCTCCTAGCATTTGATGCATAATATTTAATAAAATTTTTATCTGTCCATTTTAAAGGTGTTCCATTTTTCTTAGACATTTCAACTGCGTTATTGAATACACCTTTTTCCATATTCACGACTATTATATTATCTTGGGCTATGGTTAGAAATTCAGCGCATTTACGAATGAAGATTTCGCGACGATAAGCCATCATTACAATAAGTTATATAATATTATACATATTTTGTGTCTAATAATATTTATTTTATGTAAAAAACGTTGTAAATAAAACAAACTAAATATTATTACAAATAGAATCCGAGATCAAAGCGTTATACTTTAATTTTTTTAAGATGTGGTATACTATAGTATTATTTACATT
>TARA_B110001450_G_scaffold30661_1_pt1 | contig 16001 bp, 20 predicted proteins | sample TARA_B110001450 | Tara Oceans TARA_B110001450 (sample SAMEA4396538) | marine metagenome | biome: Polar Biome; feature: [SRF] surface water layer (ENVO:00010504); material: water (ENVO:00002006), including particulate matter (ENVO:01000060) such as... | depth 5 m | reverse complement strand
CAAACAGTCCCTCGTCGCAAGTCTGATGACATATCCCGTCTCAGTCAATGTATATTCTAGCCAGGTGTACAGCGACGAGCAGCGTGATGCAGAGCGAAGCAACAACGACTGTAGGTTGTGGCATAGCTAACGAGTCAGCTGTGCCGTTGAGAAGAGACTGTATGCCTGTCTGGTCTTGCGCCTGCCGCATGAGGACTGATATGCACAGAACACAAACAAGAATGACACTGAGTTCAACAGCGCGATTGGTCTTGATGCTTATAACCAGCACGTAGATGTTGAGAAACTTGAGCATGGGCTCCAACACCAGAATGAAGAGGGATCCGAATATATCCTCACTGACAAGATACTCTACGTCACGTATTGTCGACAGGAGAAAGAATATAGGTACGCTCATAAGCGAGGTTGTTATAAAGGCACTTTCTGCAGTCGCGAGTATCCGCGGGGATGGGGTCTGTACACCCCATACAAACCCTGTGCTAGCAACTACAAAGAGAAAGAAGATAACAGAGGAGTCCGTCCAGTCAATTTCCAAGGAACTGAAACAGATTACGATGAGCACGGTTGTTAACACGGAGTAAAAGAAGAAGACACATATTACGAGAGATCGCCTTGTACTGTGAATTTTTCCCTGTGAAAGCATCACCCCGGCAAATAACCCACACACAAAGAAGAGCAAGAGACGGGGATGAGAGAAATCCACACCCACCACTGTAGACCACAGCACAAACCCAATAAAGTGTACCCGCATCACGTACGCGCTGAGCGCTTTGGCGTCTGGAAAAACCCATGCATCGTCCTTCGGGCGCACTACGGCCGGGGGGGGGTGGGGTCTATCAGTGCTCAGGGTCAGGTCATTCGAGTCGGCGCGGCTCAAAAAGTCGATCCCGGTCTGGACTTCTGGAATGTGCTGCATGCCTGGTGGTATCGGACGTTCTCTTAGCTCTAAATCAACCATTTCGCCGCGCTTCTGCATGACGGGTTCGGTGTGTCGTCTCGCCATTTCGTGCTCCGATACACTGGAATTGTACGTGATGTGCTCATCGAGATGCGTAGATATGTCACTTTCTAAATTATCCACAGTCAACTCTGGAGCATCCAAACCCTCATACCCGGTGGCTATGCGCAGCTCCGAGAGCAGCATTGCACAAAAACTGTAGATCAAAATGACCCCACTGACAATCAGAATTTGTAAACACGATATGACAAGACTCTGTCCAGTCTCTGTCTCGAATCCCTTGACATTGACTGTCAGCGCACACGACGCGCAATATAAAATGAGCCGACTGACGAACGCAGCTACAGACACTGCCTTTCAATGTGAATCCGTAAATGCTGTGACCATGGCGAGCAAAAAAATACACTTAGCTCGACTCCATTTAAGACATGGTTACTATTCAGTATATGAACTCTCGCGTTATGTCAAACGTGATGATATGTGATCACGAGTTTCATTTTTCGAAGCGAACACAGCGACAGATAGATCTCACAACGAGCCTCGCATCACACCAATGGATCTACCATGTCTCATCAGCAAATGATGAAGAGATTCTTCTCGAGGCAGATCAGTGGCTGCTCGCAAAAGACAAACACCCCGGGACAGACACCCGCTTTCTTATCATCTACAAGGATCGGGCCCTTCGCACCATACGCGACCTGCGAAGGCATCACATCGGCATGCTGATGTCGTCCCTTCGAGCCACACGTAGATACTTGATGCAAAATCACCACGAGGTGAGCAATGATGGCTCTACACTAACGTGGAGTTTCTTTTTCCATTACTACCCCAGCGTCTTTCAGCTGCACGCACACGTAATGGCAAATCCATTGCATCGAAATGCTGATCGTCTTCATGCCTTCAATCACATAATTCGTAATCTCATCACCAACACGCATTGGTATCGTGATGCCCTGATCCTCACTAAGACCTCTCGTTTCACGGGTCTATTGACGCAAAACATCTCGCCTTACCATGTTAATGTATGGGGTGATATGGTGAGAAATCTTTTGAGAATCAAACTCAAGAGCAAGCTGCCCGACTCAGTCAAGATCAATACGCACCTGTCCAGAAGACGGTGAGCGTGCGCGGTGATCTCCACCCCCACCCCTCCTCCGCGTCCGCTTTGTCGGAGGCGATGTAAAACCTGTTCAAGTTAGTCTGACATGCAGACATTGCAATGGGGGATTCACAGCGTATACTCGAATTATTTTCTACATGATTATATCTCGTATCTATCCTCTCGGTCGTTGACGTACTGCTGCTATATTGTATCAGGTCAGTGGTCAGTATTGTGTATTGTGGCGTGATCTAATATACCTGGCTCTCTTGCGTCGAGTCCTTTATACACAAGCAGTCTTCAAACAAAAAAATTTATAACAAGTCAGTCACAAAAAAAAGAGCACCCGTGTTTATAAGAATTGGGTTCAAACACATATGTTAGATTATGAGTTGAGCAAGCGCACCGCAGAGCGCATGAATTCTCAGAAGAAAACAAAGTTCAGGTTTCAGAAATGGTGGGCCTCTCTGACGACATATGCGCAGACAGGATACAAGTCTAGTTCAGAGACACTAAAGGCGTACAATGCGGCACAGCGCGATAAGTCTCGGTGCATTGCGGAGATGCGCCGACAAAAGTATGTGGAAATTGCATAGAGCTTCTGTTTTTAGTATATAATAAAAGCACGTGTATCTCAACGCCAGGGTGTGACCTTTCCATTCAATCCACAGCCGCGGTGCTGTGGCATAGCCTCATGAAAACAGTGCGGAAGCCCCCTTCTGACGAGGCTCACAAGAGAGCTCGGCATGAGCTAAAGTCTGCGATTTCCAGTGTCCAGTTTTCCGAGGAGGAGATTCGGGCTGACATACGCGCCATTGCGGGGGAGGTCAAACGTAACCAGAAGGCACAGATGAAGGAACAGGTCACAAATTTACTGATTTCCAGTCGCTCAAAACGTCAGCGTCTCGGCACGCTTTCAAAGCACCGGAGGACCTTGGAGCAACAGTACGAAGCCTTAGACTCCGTAGAGCTCAATGAAAAGGTAATGTCTTCTGTCAGACAGACGTCATCGGCGCTGAAGGCCCTTGGACTTGATGCAAAGTTGAACGACATAGACGAGACAATGATGGACCTGAACGAGAGCACCGAAGCAGTGAGTGGCATCACCGACATCCTGCATGGAGGCCTCTCCAGTAGCTTAGAATGGGACGACGAAGAACTCGATCTGGAAATGAGCATACTGATGGGCGAAGAAGGCGACCCGACGCAGGTTGCAGAGAAGCCCAGTGTTACAAAGATTAGGCAGAAGCTTGAAACTTCAACACTGGCCCCAGAAGTCCACAACTCGACCACAGAACACGACGTTCTTACAGAGTCTTCACCAGAAGAAGCGGCACAGGCAATCAGTGCTTAGACGTTCTGCTTTTACATCGCCCCACGGCGGCTCATTTGCATTTTCTTGAGCACTTCCATCCAGGAGCCTTTCGACTGTTCGTTTGCAGGGTCTGTGTGTGATGGTGCCTGTAAGTCGACAGTACGCGTGTGGGTAGAGAACACAGTAGCGTTTTTCTGCGCGCCGTTTCCCTGGACACTGCCTGTGAAAATGTCCGCAGAGCGCCTAGTCGCTGTTTTCTGTTCAGGAAGCATCTCAGTAATTGTTTCGTCCCCTGAGACGACAGAACGGGGCTCGTCTTCCAATACATCAGCGTCCTCCTCCTCCCCCTCGGAACTTTCGGCCTCGTCATCGTCCCAAGCATCTCGCTGACCGTCCTCGTCACCGCGTTCAAGTGCCTCGAGCACCTTGTCCCTCATCTGGTCAAGCTTTTTCTCGGCCTCTTTTGCCAGCAAGTGTCCACACAGGACGCTCTTCGCAGCGGCCGATGCTGCGTCCGCGCTCTTTGTCAGGCGCACGAGACGCGCTACGTGCAGGTTGAGCTGTTTGAAAAGAGCTTTCTGCCGCGATTGCAGATCGTGTATGGATAGATCTTCGCTCCGCTTCCTCTTCTTCTTCTTCATTTCGGTCCCGCGCTTGCCGGAAGGCGCGCGCGCCGGCGATCCGAGGCCACTCTCCTCGTCCATGACAATTTTTACGCCTCTGCGTAAATTTGCGTCAAAAAAAAAAAACAATCGATGCGCATACCGCTTCGGGATGGAGGGCAGTCCCTCTGCATCGTGTTCCCCGGAAAGGCGGACATGCAGCGCGTTCAGGAGCAACACGACCGCTACCAGGGTGTCTCGGAAAACTCTGTGAGGCTGAACGCGAAGCAGGATTCGTATGTTTTATTCGAAGAAGACCTTATGCACCCCCTCATGACGTCAGCAGACCCCATGCAAGACCTGGACATCGAGGTCGACTTTGCAGACCACTCGCGCCTGTACGGATGCAGGTGTGGCGACACGAGGGCCTCGTTGCTGGACACGAACATGCACGGGTTCTGTCAGAACGTCCTCTCGTGTGCGATCGACGACGGAACGTGGACAGAGCTTCGCGGACGCAACAAGTTCGGGGAGGACAAAGTTCCATTTTACGTCGTACGGACCGACTGCGCAAGCTACATCGACGGCAGAAACCTCACAGACAATAGCGCAGAGCTGATGTTCGGTGATGTCGCAGTGATCCGGGGACATTTTGACATCATGCCCCTGTTTCGATCATACATTGCAAAGCTGCATACGATTCTTGCGGAGAGGAAGAACGCAGCGATGCTGCAGCTCCAGACCATCATGTCTTCCGCGGATCTGTGGAAAGTCAAGGACAGCGAAAGCAGTGTCCCTGATACGGTAGACCGTCTGCAGAAAGAGATCGAACTATGCCGGTCGGAGATGATGAACGACCAATATGTCGAACGGCGTGCGAAGCTGTTGAAGAGTTGCATGAAAAAGGTCGGGCGTATTCTTTTTGGAATGCCCGAGAAATGCATGATGCAGAGGGACCTGCTTCCCTTCGTTATCGTGCAGAACGACTTTGTGACGTCTCAGGACCTCGGCAACGTCTGCACCGTGAGGCCGTCCCTGATGTACGGGCGTAGGGGATCTGAGACTCTGGAGGCAAAAATATGCATGAGGGCTGGTGATGCTGCGGGTGTGGATTTTCTACGCGTCAGGTTCGACAAGGTACAGGATCGGCATAGTGCCCTGCAGGTGCATACAAAACACACCGACTGTGAGCATACCAAAACGACCTTCGAGCACTGGAATAAGACGGCGTACAAAGAAGGCCTCACGTGGATGCAAGGCGGTGTGGAGAAACACGCGTCCGACGGTGTCATAAAGAGGGGAGTTTGTGGATTCCACGAGTGGAATCTGAAGGTGATGCCGCGCTATCTTCCGGACATGATTTCCACCCCGTATAACATGGAAACGAGTGGGGATTCGGTGTTCAATACGAAGATTCTGCCGCATATCGAAGCATGGCTTTCGTGTGAGTATGATCTCTTTTTCAACGACCCCCTTGTGGGAGCCTCCCCTACCTGGACCACACTGGAAGGCGAAGGCGAGGCTGTATACGAGCCAGAGGACGGGGAGCTGGACAGGCTCATGCTCATGGAGTAAACGAGCTGTGTCTGTATATTTTTATTTTATAGATAATAAAAACGCACCACCATGCCGTGTCATGTGTTGCTTTCTTGCATCAGGCAGAGCAGGGCGGGGACGCTGCGACATGTTGTGGAGTGGGCGGCCTCGCGCAAGATGTGTGCGCTTTCGGGGAAGGCCTGTGTACTTATCTTCTTCCACTGCAACGCAAATGCCTTCCACGACCCCGAAAGTTTCCGTGCTTCCGGGTCACGCAGCCACACTTCATGCGCGAAGTTCAGAATGTGCAGGGCGTCACTGACACTCGCAGCCTTTTCGACGGGACCGGTCCATGAGCGCCCTGTGGAGTCTGTCATTGTTTTGCGAACTCCCTGGAGGGTACGGTCGAGGGGACACCCAAACAGGATCGGCACGCTCTCGCGCGAGAACAAATAAAAGACAGGCCTCGACACCGGAGAGCACGAAGACCCCCACACGGCTGATAGCAGCTGTACAGTGTCCTGATTGGCCTCATACACTGGCACCTTCATCACACCGTTCGCGCCCTTGACAGATAGTCGAGTCCGGACAAGGCCGGATTGCGGGAGCTGTGTCGTGAGTGGAATGGTCTCAAGAGTGTCGGCTAAGATGGCACGGTAGTCGGTAGTTTTGTTTTGGTCGATAGTTTTGTTTTGGTACGTGCTGTTGTAGGCCAGCGCAGCATTCAAAAAAATGCCACGGCTCCGCGGAAGGTCGTAGTCTGTATACGCACTGTGGATAATACTTATTAGCTTGTTGTTGAAGTGGAATGCGGTCTTCATGGTGTGTGGCAGGGGGCATGACACGAAGCCGGCGCCCTTGACATCCCTCTCTACACTGGGCGCGGTGCAGGAAAGGGCATTCGTGGCAAAATTCTTGAAATCACATTCAGACGCACTTCCCAGGTCGATATCGAAAGAGCCGATAAGGTTTGTGCGAGGCATGACTGCTATTTTTTTTACCAGGTGCTCTGCGACATTTTCAAGGCCAGACACTGTTATTCCAGCGACAAGCTCATGGCGCTCTACCATGGTGTTTCGCACGTCGATTTTCGCAAGCGGGCGTGTGTGGTGATATGCGGTCAAAACCGCGAGGTTCTCTGAAGGCGACCCTTTGTCAACATGAATTTTGACAGAAAAGGGCCCGTTCTCCGACACAATACAGTCCTCTCCAGGAAACACACGCGAAGCCACGTGCACAAATCCCTTTTCGACCACGAGCGACGTGCTAAAACCTTCCTGTAATGAGTGAATTTTGACTACGAGAGGCTCTTCTTGAATGCTTTTAACTGTGACATTCTTGACGAGAAGACGTCTTTTTTGTTTCGGAGATGTCATCTGCTAATACGCGATTTTATGGAAATACTACCACATGTGCTCTGCATCGGCTTGACGTTGCCATGGCGTAAGGTTATGCTGAAAGGCTGTTTGCATGTAGGTTTCTTGTCCATATGGCGCGTGGTGGAGCGCTCGCATGCGCGTGTCTGCCATGTTATTTCCCCAGCGACGAAAGCATGGAAGCAGAATACTCGGTAGGCTCATGCACATGAGCAGAAAGAGTCCCGTCGCCACAACACCCCTGCCCATAGCCCACGACGCTATGTCTTCCAGTGTCTGTGAACAGGATGTGAATCCGCATAAATAGCTGTTCTCTATGACATGCTCTGCGGCATTCAGGAAGATCGAGTCACGGCGGCGCGCACTGAGATCATCACACAGCGTGCTGTGTTGTTTCATGTTGTGGTAGAACTCGTCAAACTTGCACTGCTCTGACAGCCACTCAGAGTCCTCGCGCTCGGCGGAAAGGTCATTGTAGACCCTGTGCATCATGTGCATGCGCGACAGAATAAACGCGGTCGGGACAATTACAATTGTACAAAGCACGACGGTGCTGATAACATTGAGCAGAACGTCGTCACAACTACCCCTCACGAGGCGGTGCATCGCTGACATGAGTGAGGGAATATGGATCAAAAATATCTCAGTTGTGTGTGTATGATTTATTGCTCCTTTGTGTGGGCGTGCTCGTGTAAGACTCGCAGGTCTTCGGCACAGAAAGCAGAGCCGTCACGGGATACAAGCACAATATGCCCCCCCGCCAGAACCCACGACCACTTGAGGTTGCTGTGTGTCGGTGCATGCCCGGCGCCTGTGTGCTCGTACAAGACCGGGATGTCAGGGTCTATTTGTCGGAGGAGAGGGAGGAGGCTGTTTGCCGGGGACCCATAGCACACAATCTCGTGTAAAGGCCTCTGAACCTGACGGTCGTACGCGGGGTAGTGGAAGTAGATAACCTGTGACACAGAGTGGAAGAGAAATCTGAACTTATTCTTGTACTGAATGATGGCGCCCGGCCCCAGGTCAGCGACCATGCTCAGCTCGTAAAAGTCGTCGATGCTGGCCTCGCGGTGGTGGTTGAAAATGGGGGTGCGCTGGATGACTTCCGCGGCGGTTCCCTCTGGCTGCAGCACGGTCGCGCGCGTAAGTGTGAGCAGCGCAGACCACATGCTGTGCACGCCATCAAGAGTTTCGCATATGACAGCGAGGCGGAGACGACTGAACTCGTCTTCGTCAACATCGTACATACAACGCACCGCCTCTGCGCTTTCGCTTTCTGTTAGGCGCACGCGGTGTAGTGCCCAGAATCCTACTCGACCCATGACCTCAAGGAGAATATCCTCAAAGTCAATGAGAGGACTAAATCCGGCCTCTGTTGAGAATATTACCAGCTTAGAGAACTCCGATTGCAGCGCGCTCGTGAGGTCTCCGAGCTCGGCCCACGACATAGTACAAATCGTCTTGTCGTGAATTTTGAGGAGAGTTTTGAGAGTACCAAAGGCAGCGTCCTCGTCGTAGTCATGGTCTCTCGGTACATATGTGGACACCAGGGCACATATGCCGAGCCCCAGAGTGTGAAAAATAGACGGCTCGGAGGGAGGGGACTCCTCGCTTCGGGAGCACTGATACAGCCAGAAATTGAGGGCGTCCTCCCACGATTCGCCCGGGGCCTCTGCTTCATCCAGCCACCCCGAGACGCGATCAATCCACTCGCACGCAGTGGTGTCTTCTGAGAGAGAGGGTGAGTCTGTGGTGTTTATTGTAGACGTATTGCATGTGTTTAGTAGCTTCCATCGCTTTGCGTCAATTTTTACACACTAAGAAGTAAAGACATCTGCCGTGTGATCCGTTGTTTGAAGGCCAAAGGCACCGATGACGTCAAAAGAAAAGCACTCCCGACAGAATATCGATGCCTACGTCGCCATGATCATGGTCAATCTTCCATTTCCCCCCTTACCCGTGTGTGGGAAGCGCGAGGGGGACGCACACTGCGAAGACACCATCGTGTCCGGACACGACCTGCTGTCGCAAGCCATCGCCTGCACACTGGTCGGCCCACAAGACAACGACACTGGTACCGGAACGGCTGTGCAGACGCGCAAGGTCATGCTCTTGGAGAACATGCACAACCGCGTCGCAGAAATCTGGAAGAGTGGAAAGCAGAGTGAGGCCTGGAAGGTTCAAGCGTGCTATGATGTCTTCTGTTCTACATTTAGGGCTTACATGCAGCTTTACCCCGGCCCAGACGACTTGCGTATTTTGCCGCTAGACGCGGTCGATGTCAAGAGTGTGCTTTGTACGCAGGCTGCGTCGCATCTGTCTGCACGTCTTCAGATCACTATCAGAGACTCGCCCGGCGAGGATGTCGTCGCAGTCTCAGCCCCGTCGTCATTCTTTCCTGGCATGCGCTACTATGACCTCGTCAAGGCATACATTGCCGATCTACACGCTGCCTCCGTTTGAGGATATTATTTAACTGAAAGGGTTGTAATACAATTCCCTCCGCCGCCTTGCGAGATGACGCCTTTCCGTACGTCGTCTTTACGGCAATAAATCGCGGAACTCTATGGAAAGGCGGCATGCCATGGAATTTAGGGGATCTGCTGCTGCTGCGCTCCCGCTTCCGCGCCTTACGGCTGTCCGTGCGGGGCTTCTCATACAGTAACGCGCCACTATCAGAGGACGCACTGTCGCAATGGAATCACTTTAAGGCCTGCTTTCCAGCGCCAGGTGCTTTATGTAAACCACGAGAAAGTGATATGCTTTTCTTCTCCACCGGTGTCGTGGACATTCCCGACTCGTGGGACCAAATCGAAGGCAACGCATACACCGAGACTGTGCATCGCCTGGGGGCATGCGAGAATAACGGAGGGGGGCGTGTCGTGACAGTCGGAGATACTCGGTACGAGGTTTCCTTGTGTGACATCCTGGACATGAACATGCACTACATCTACGATGGGGTCGATCAGGTCATGCACTGGAAACAGGACACCACACCTGTTCTCGAGCTTCTCGTCGTCGCCCTTCTCAGTGTCTTCTTTGTCAGTGCGCTCAGCCACAATCTCCTCAATATATTTCAACACCATCGCGCCCCCCCCCCTCGAGAAGAAGGCATAGACTCGCACAAGACTGCGTGGATGCAGCTCCTCTGTGTGGTTGTCACTGTGGTCTACTGCTTTGTCAGTATCTTCGGCATACACTCGGGGTTGGTCGTGCATGAGAACGACCAGGCGCTTTTCATACAGCTTTGCGTTTTCATTTTGGCCGAGATACTTTGCCAGATACTGTTGGCAGTACCAGAGGCACACGCCCGGCAGGCCAAAATCGAATCAAAAAATGAGTTTATTATCGAGCAGTGGGATCTAGAAGGAAGGGTTCTGATGGAGGTACTGGCTGTTCCTGTTGCGAGTGATCGTGATGGATACGTCAGCATATTGACAGCGTGTCTCTTACTTATCAGCTGTAGAGTTCACTACTCATTCGACACCCCCTATCTCGTTTTCCTTGTGGTCATTTTCGGGACACGCTCGATGTACAAGCTTCTCCGGATCATTGATCAGCAAACTCATCCCACTGCGATCGAGTTGTTCTTGCAAATGTTCGATCTGTATGTGTATGCCTCCCTCCTTGGAAATGGCCTTACCCCGGCCTCGTATAGCCCACTGGATGCCTCGATGGTCGTACAGAGCGTGGCTCTGGCCTCACTCGTGCTGGGATACCTTCTATGGCAGTACAAGCTAGGTAGCACGACAGCACATCGATGCTTTAATTGAATACAATCTTCCCTTTTAACATCTTCGGAGGGGGGAGCATCTTACGAGGCCTCGGCACAAACCCCGCCCATGAGAGTGTCATGCCATGTGGGACAGTAGAGAAGCAGAGGCTTCCATCAGATGCACGTTCTCGGCCGTCTCCTGCGCGTGCATCAGACTGATTTTGAGGAGCTGTGAATGCACGCGCTGCAGGAAGTTTGGGGGGATCTCGCTGTGGCCGCTTTGCAGAAGGTCCTTTCCACTGGGCTCTATGGCACCCCCTACTTCGATGACGAGATCGTCAATCATGTCCCTTGCACTTTTTGTCGCACCCCCTGTCTCGACACCGCCCCCGTCTGCGATTTGTTCGTTGTAAAGATCTGGGTGCGCCCACTCAGAAAGGTCCTGTGTCTGATTGAGCTTCGGGAGTAGAACGTGCTTCTTCTTGTACATGTTGCACAGGATGTGAACGTCGTCCTCGCAGTACTCGCGGAGACCATCAAAGTCCCCCTCCCGGGCCATCTGGATGGCATGCAGGCCATCGCCGGTCTTCTGGGCTATGCCATTGGCCTCACAGAGAAGGTTGAGGGAAAAGGTCGTGCGATAAAGCAGCCGGGACTGCTCGAGAATGTCTGTGGTCTTGAGAACCCATCGCGCCACTGTGGCGTCGTCGAGGTCCAGGGCCGTGCGCATGAACGGGAGGTCGAAGCGGACTCCATTAAAGGCACAGAGAGACGTCGCAGCTTCAAAATCCGCGACGAGCTCTTTGATTAGCTTCTTCTGCCTCGCGTCCGCTTCCTCCCCGTTGTGGCCCGCCTCGGCCCGCTCCCGCTCGAACTCATAAGCCTTGCGTTCGCCGGTAAAAAAATCCTCCGTGCAGATAATTGTCACCACGCATGCACTCGGCTTAAGGCCCGTCGTCTCGATGTCGAATGCGAGCATGCTACGGTTTACACGCAATGCACTCACGCATGGGACAACTTGCATTTTGCTTTTATTCGAACTGCTTACCACCAGCGATCTTGTCGCGGCACGCCTTCAGGACCAACAATCTCCACACGACATACCTTCTGTGCGTTATGTGGGCATAAACGAGGGCGATGCGGGAGCTTTCTGTAGTCGACAGGACGTGGCCTCTTTTTGCACGTGAAGATCACAGAAAACGCTGAACCTGTCTTGCGCACTGGCGCATTTTCTTCGCTCGCCTGTCCCCGGTGTCGCTGCGGTGGCGACGATGCCCGCGGACATTCCAGGCAAGCATTATTGCACGGCAATGCAGGAAGCAGCGGTTGCGGCAAACGTGGCGGCGGGGGCGGCATTGGGTCTGTAGCTCTGGCCAGAATTGTCGCGACCGCTCTGGTGGGTCCCGGCATAGACCGCACTGCAGGTCTTTTTGCCCGTACTCCGATGTTTTCACACGTCAGCTGCAGCACTTTCCGCTTGAGAGCTTCTGTTTCCTTCTCCAGCGCCGCGTGGCGCACCACAAGCGCTCGGTCGCGCTCCTTCTTCTCCGCGCGGTGCAGCTGCCAGTAGACGGGGTCCATCGGCGCCTTGCCCCCGGACATTTTACGCGTTTTCACGCCAGATCGGAGTAAAAACCACGCTCCGGTTTCCCCATGGTGTTCCGCTCTTTTTTTTAAAAAAAATGGAATTCCGACGGCGCTGTAGTTCGCGACTACATGGCGCCGTAGTTCGCGGATGCGGGTAACCGCGTCAAAGGTCTGATTTAGATTTGAACACACTCAAGAACATCTCAGTGGCATCGACGGCGCTGCGTGCGCTTTCGCATGCACCTTCCCATACGTCCTCAAACATGATATTATGTGGAACAAACACGAGCACTGTCGCAGCGGCTGCGAGAATCACGAGCGCCAGAACCGTCCCGCACCCGATTGCACGGTCAGACCAGAAGACAAGCTTGTAAAGAAGCATAGAAAGCATTCCGGCAAACAATCGCACACTTATGGCTGCATGCATCATTTTCCGTACCGCATAGGGGCGATATATAAATATATGCGTCAATGTGAAATGCAGGGGTCGTTTGAGAAGCCCCCCAGACAGGGACGCGGCTGTCCCATGGCAAACGACGTCGCGCGCATGCGTCTGCTTCCACATGAAACGACTGCGATTCGCGCTGTAGGACCCCGTGGAGATCCGCTGCGGGTGCGTGTGCGCAACGAAGATGTGAATATCTTGCAGAAACTTGCGTCGGGTGGCTGGATTCCTTATGTTGTTTCCGACGTCATTGTCTTGATATCAAGCAAAACCCCCAATACGCGACTGGAATTAAGCCCGTTTGAGTCCTGCACGTTCACCATACCACTCAAAAGGAAGACACGAAAATTGCCAGGGGAGAAAACGGACACCCCGTCTGGAAGTACAGAAATTTCTCTTACCGTGGCATCCATACGCATGCTGCCGGGAAAGGGTAGTAGCCTGGCTCACAGGGCCATCGTCACGCTTTGTCTTGCCTAATATCCTTTTTATTTTTTCATGAGCAAGTATTGCTGTGTAGGGCTGCAGAGTAGGGTAAATTGTCGATGAAGTTGTTAGACGAAAACGAATTTCATGTCGTGCGCAAAGGAAAGGCTTGCACCATGAATGGTCCTGTTGAGGTCGACCAGTTGACTCGAATGTTGGAAAAAAAAGAGTCGGACGTGTTTTGGCTGCAGCCCCTGAAGGGGAAAATCGAGGATCAAGTCGCGGCAGTGAGAATTAATGGCTGTATGTACGCATTGAGTCTTCGCCTCGAGAAAGCCGTGTTTCGGCATTTTCGCCTATCTCGCGACTTCTGTAACATAGAGTATCTCGAAGATGGAACGCCGAAGCTGCGCATCCCTGCAAGACTGCTGCGCGAAAAACAACGCACTTCCACGAGGCACTCGGTAAGTCCGTCTTTTCTAGCCGCCTCGGTCTTGTATGCCTCGTGAAAACTGTGTTATGAAAAAGTTCATATTTAATGTATTGATTTTCCACAGACTATGGTGCGAGAGAAGAATGGAATTGGCCTCTCCGGACGCAAACGCAAGAAGCTATGCAAGAATACACCTGTGTTGAATGCAGAGAATATTATCGCATTGGTCAAAACCCACGTCGTGCCAGACCCGAGCGTAGCTATGTCCTTCTCTCCACAGTCGCTTCAGGAACACCTGCATGACATTTTCAAAAGTGTACATCCCAGCATGTCGCTACAGAGCAACATCACATGCGATGCGATCATTACTCCGACTGGGCCAGAACGCGATACCGGAAGTCAGACGACGGCGTGCCTTGTGTAGCACCGAAACGCATTGCCGGGGCCTTCACTGTCGAAGGGGATGCTGCTACGACGGGGGCGGTGGCATGCGGCGCTGAAGGGGATGCAGGGGGCATGGTCTGTATAGCCCGAAGTGCTAAAGCGGTGACAATGATGAGAACACACGCGATGAGAAGCGCCATGTAGAAGCTCTTCTCATACATACAAGCAGGATGAGAGACCTCGAGGCGCTGCGATACCACATTATACTGGAAGACCAAGGGAAGTGGGTCTAATGGTGTGTCTTTTCCGAGGGTCGACACAATCTGCCGCCCCAGCAGCGCCCATACGAGTGTTTCAGCGACGTTGTTGGTGTTCTTGACATCGAACAGCATGTCTCCAGTCTCGCCCAGTCTGATCGCAGGCCCGCCGTCGGATGACGCTAAGACCGCGTTGGTGTTATTCCATAATACCGAGAATTTGTTGCTTCTCCGACATGCTTGTGCGTCACAGTCCGCCACCTCCTCCGACACATATGACCCCCCGACATCGGGAATGTATCTATTGAGAGCACCACATATCTGGCAAGTCCCGACGCTCAGCACGTCGTCGGCATACGCTGTGTTTGAGAGGGTGTATAATATAATAATCGTAAGGGTGCGCGACATGTCAGGTGGAAGCAAATCTTATATGGATATAAACGCAGCTGATGCCGTGTTTATGTTCATATTAGACGCTACTTATTTTGCGGTGCTTTTGGCCTGCCTTGGAATTATACTCTCTCCTGCCTGTGAGAATGATTCAACTGCCCTCTTTGTGACCCAGAAGCCGTGGGAGGGAAGTCCCGACCACGTGCAATTTGTCAGCACCCGAATCATGCAGTGCAAGTACAACGATTCAGTAGCTCTTACATGCATTCCGTGGTTGTTTGCGGTGCTCGGGTCAATCACAGCAATGGTCTTTTGCGAGACCATACACTGCATGTCGTTTGAAAACCAGAACAGTAAATCGACTTTGTCTGTCAGTGTCAGTGCACTGCTAACTGTTACAATCGGGTGCATCTTGCTAGTGCGCTATGACCATGTCAATCTCAAAGGAGATTACGGAAAACTCACCTTTGCAGGATTTACAGGCGACCCTCTTCCAATGCACGCCCTCGGTGTGGCATTCCTCTTTCTTGGTATTCTCGTCTTGAATATCACAGTCCTTTTCACACTTAACCGATTACGTCAAAACTACCAGATTGCACAGATCACGCTGCTGAAGTACGTGGTTATTGAGTTTGAGGTCGTAGAAGTCATTTACGTCGCAGCAATTGCCGCTTTTGCTGGCTTCTTTCTCGTTCGTCAGCGCGTGACAGCAGCAGCCCTCGAGTACATCATCCTCAGCCTGGTCGTGCTGCTTGTCTTAATCAACCGACAGCTCTATTACGTCTGTGGCAGCATCATGTCGGATTCTTCGGCACGGTCGGTGGGTTACGTAGAGGCAGTACAATTTAAAAAAGACAATCTAGATATATAAACTTGAACCCTGTTTAAATAAACATGCTTTTAATATCATTTGCCGCGGCTCTGCAGGCAGTTATCGTCGCAGAGCGCATTTTACACCTTACACTGTCTCTCTTTTTCTCCTCAAAACGCTCTCCGTTGAAGGGCTTCTCTGGGCGCCTCGTGTGGGCGTCTCTCTTCGACACGCTTGCTGTCGCGATATCGCTCCCCTTCCAGATGTTGTTCGTGATCCTCTCCGGCATCGCTGCAAACATCTATGTCGGATTTGTGCTGGTCATCCTGGTCGCGGGGCTCGCCATGGCCGCGGACTCGTCGGGTGCCATGACGGCGTACCTGGTCAACGCATACAACGGGGGGCTCGGTTTAGCACTCAACAAGTTTCTCGTCACCCCACTTGTCTATCTGGAGCTGATCCTGTCCGACGCCATCCCTCTGTACAACAGCGTTACATGGCTGCTGGGTCGTATATTCTGGGAAGTCATAGAACTCCTAGAGCAGAGCATCGACGTGCTGCCTGACCTTGCCAGCAACATGGCATTGTTCTTCTCTGCAGTGGGCCAGAGTGGTGCGTCGGCCACGACCAAACTCGTGCGCTGCTGGGGCTTCAACGAAGAGCAGCC
>TARA_B110001450_G_scaffold243934_1_pt1 | contig 16136 bp, 11 predicted proteins | sample TARA_B110001450 | Tara Oceans TARA_B110001450 (sample SAMEA4396538) | marine metagenome | biome: Polar Biome; feature: [SRF] surface water layer (ENVO:00010504); material: water (ENVO:00002006), including particulate matter (ENVO:01000060) such as... | depth 5 m | reverse complement strand
TAGGAACTTATAATGTAACATATACAGCGACGGATTTATGTGGAAATATGGACGTAAGCTCAAGAATAGTAAATGTAGTAGATACTGATCCACCAGATATAACAATGTTAGGAGATAATCCATTTAATATAGAAGTTGACAATGTATTTAATGATCCGGGAGTCACAGCATTTGACGAATATTTTGGAGTTATATCATCGGCTGCTATAGATATATGCAGTAATGTAAATACATTAGTGGATGGATCATATACAGTAATATATACAGCAACAGATGCGTGTGGAAATTCTGCAATTGCAACGAGAAATGTTAATGTTAATCCAGTACAACAATTATCAAATTTAATACCAACAGTTGTAGATTACCAAATTCCATTATATTATTTAACTACAATATCAGGATTAAATTTCTTGCAACCATCTGATTATTGGAACGCATATTGTGTTCCATCGGCGTTCTCGTCTGTTATGAATTATCATAATGAAGTTAAAGGGTTGAATTTCCAAAACAATTTTACATCACAAAATTCGACCTTAACACAAACGGATTATATGTATAATTATATCGGAAGAATTAGCACATCAACAAATACAGGAGTAACAGATCCAATGAAAATCGATATAGGTTATATGTTAAATACAAATGCCCATGGACATGATATTTCAGATGGTTCTCATGTAGGTACAAGATTAGGTGATTTTTCCAAATTTCCAGATTTTATGACAGCTATTGCTCCGGGAATATCATATGAATATTATTATAAAGGATTTAATAATGATGTGTCATTCAATAAATCGGGAAATCCAATTAATGATTATAGTTCAAATGAAATAACTGTAGCATATAATGATATTAAGACAGAAATAGACGCACAAAGACCAGTAATTTTATCATTTAATCATTGGAATATATTAGAAATCGGTCAACTAACAGTAAATACAGACATGGTTACATTATACGAATTCGGTGCATACACACCAACACCTGATGCAGGAAATCCTATATATCAATCGGACCCAGATTATATAAGTGAACAATGGAATAATGAAAATAATGAAAATAATTTAGGACATACGGTTACGTGTGTTGGGTATGTCCAAAATCATAATGGAAAAAATTGGGTAATTGTTCAGGATAATGTTAACTTACCAACTGATCCAAATAAAACACCAAGATTTGTCGGAGTACCATTTGATGCATTAAATACTTGGTTAATGTCTACATTTATTGATTTCTCGGGTCAATCAGCGCAATCTCAAAGTATGGTATGTTTACACGCCGATTCCAGTGTAAATATTATTAATTCGTCTGGAAATAAATATGTATTCAATAATGGTTCTATATATGATGCAGATTTAAGTTATGGTTTAGCAAATGGAACATATAAAATTAGAAATGTTCCAGAAGAACACCCAATAGCATTTTTGAATAATGATGTGAGCAATTTAATTTCATATTCAGGAACAGTACCAATGGTAGAAATAGAAGTGACTGGTGGAACTTCAACTGGGTTTCCTTGGTTTACATTCAGTCCAAATATAAATGATCCTACGTTTAAGTTTATTCCGGGTCATAATTACAGATTTAAAACAGGACCAAATGGTATATCAAGTAGTCATCCATTTTATGTAAGTGATTCAGGATATGAACAGCCATCTACAGAAATAGTATATTTATCAAGTAGTTCTCCCGGACATAATGAAACAACAGGTATTTTTGGTAATGGTAAAAATATAGATATACATATACCAGTTAACTTCACAAAATCATTAACATATTATTGTACAAATCATCCGACAATGCAGCATGACATCTCTGTTTCCCAAACATTAGTAAACGGTATAAATTATAATTACTATTATGGTGATGTCTCAGTAAATGTATCGGGCGATTTTGGAACAATAAGTGCTAACTGTTTCAATCATGGTTATATGGGAACTGAAAATAAATTTACATATACAAACACTTGTAATTATATTCAAGCTACTTTCGGTATTTCCACAAATATAAATACATATGAGGAATCGAATCCAAATACATTACCAAATGGTATATTATCGTCTTTAAGAGTATATGATATTAATAATACCGAAGAATTACAGTATATTCTTCCTCAAAATTTAATAGTTAATAAAGTTAATGAATTAGAAGATTCGTCCTCTAACGTAGCAGTATATGTATTTAATGATAACGTTTATATACAATGTGCGTCTGGAAATTTATATAATGGGGCACCAATAACAATAGTAGCATTCAATGTATATGATAATAGTAATCAACTTCACCCAATAACAGAAGTATCGTTTGATTTAGATGGTTTAGTTGATAGTAAATATACAATACAAGAAGAGGGACCAGAAACATTTTTTATAATGCAAAGTAATTCATCAAATTATAGTAATGCAAGTTTATTTACAACTTTATCAACAGAACCAGTATTATTAGGTACTTTAAGCAAATAGGAAAGCGCGGGGAGTTCTGAAACCAATGGAATATCCCCAAATATAAATGGTGTTTTATTTGAGAATTTTGACGGAAATTTTAACGTTGGTTTAACACCTAGTGCAAGTTATCAAATAAACACAACAATTACATCAAATTTTGGTACATATTCAGCGAAATATACTAATAATAATAGTAATTGTGATAATGTGGAATTAAACGTGGTATCAGATACAAATGCTGGTTCGAAATTAACATCGGCTAATTATTCAACGAAAATACAGAATTATGCTACAGAGAATGGTAAAATATTGGAATCTCTCAAAATGTCATCAGTAGTATATAATATTTCAAATGATTCATTTTGGTATATATTATTTCCTGAAAAACAAATTGCTAGTATAAATGATATATCAAATATCATATTTTATAATACAATTAAATTACATAATTTAGGAGGGGGTAATTATGAATATTTTTATTATGAAATATATGATGGAACTTCATGGGTATTATTTAAGGATTATCAGAGAAGCAACAATGATTCAATAAATATTTTTGAAGAGAATATAACATCGTTTGTTGTAAGTAATAATGGATTAATTCAAATACGGGCAAGAGTTGTATATTTTCAAAAGAAAGATTATTTGAATATAGGATCATATTTAATTGAATATATTTATAATTAAACAAAAATAAACTAGAAAATAGAAAAATTAATGATATTATTATATCTGTTTATAATAATATTAAATCAACAATTGTTAAATTTTAATTAAAAGCGCCATCTATTACCACAGTCAATGCATGTAACGAATGTAGTCATTGGTTCATCACCACTACGAGTTTGTAATTGATAAAAGGTGCATTTTTTAGATTTACACTTGAAACAAGTAAAATCGTCAGTAGATGCTTCAATTTTGGGTGAAAATTTATTTTCATCTTTTATTTTCTTCAATTCGATTAATTCATCCCATAAATCTGGTCGTAATTCTTGATGAGTCATATATGCTAATTTATGGGCTTTAAAAGATTTTGAAACAAGTTTTGTCAAAATATCTTTATTTAAAAGATTACATAATATTGTTTTTAATTTTTGAATATAAATTAAAACAAAATAATCATTATTCCATTTTTTAATAAGATTTTTAGTATCAGCAACAGATAAAGTATAATTATAAATTCCTTTTTCTAAGTTTTCACTTATTTTTTTATCATCAATAATACTATTTAATTTTGAAACCACATTTTCTCTGAATTTTTCTGGATTATCTGTGGTTCTTCTGAATCTACTCATTGATAAATAATATTTAATAATATTTAAATATTATTTGTTATCAATTTAAAATAAAAACAAATTTTAATTTATTACATCAATTTATTTTTTTTTATATATATTATTTTGTACAAATAGATAAATAACTATACCTATTAATAATACTATTATCGGTTGTATAATTTTATTTAATTTAATAATAAAGTTGAATTACCATCTGTTCCTATAAGTATTAAATATGACCAACAATTAACACATGACGATGAACAAATGAAATCAAAAATGATGACAGAATTAGAACAAAGATGGAAAAATTTAAAACCACAAATAAGACCTAAACAAAAAGAACCAAAAATACTAACTGTTCCTAATTCTGTTTGTCCAAATGTATCTAAACCAATAACAAAAAAACAAAAGCCCGGGTCAACTTCTAAAACCACCGATGATATAAATAAAAGTAATAATAAATTTAAATATATTAAAGAAGACGGTTCATCTCTAGATTCTTTAGCAATACTTTCTCTACATTTATCAACATATAATTTAGTAATTAAAGATGTTCCAGGAGATAATAATTGTCAATTTCATGCAATAGCTGATCAATTAAATCAAATAAATATAAAAGATTGGACTGATATAAAATTAAGAAAAAAGGCGGTTAGATGGCTTAATGATAATAAAGATAGACCAATGGATGATGGAAAAATAGGTGAGCGAACTCTATTAAAAGATGCAATTGGTATAATAGATTGGGATAAATATATTACAGATATGTCTATACATGATGTAACATGGGGCGACGAAGCTACATTATTAGCATTATCTGTTCTCTTTAAAGTTGAAATAATAATAATCTCATCTCTTCCAAATACTTGTAGTCATAATATTAAACCCCCAGAATTATGGAATATAGAATTAAATAATAAAATTTATATAGGTCATTATCATGAGTTTCATTATGTAAGTACTAGACCAATGTAAATTTATTCTTTAATTGTCGTCGCTTGAATAACAATATAATTCATATGACAATTCAGAATTATATGAATATTCTGATAATTCATCATCATTATCTTTATCTTTATCTTTTTCATTTTTTTCAGATAGTTCATTTTTTTCAGATGGTTCATTTTTTTCAGATTGTTCATTTTTTTCAGATTGTTCATTTTTTTCATCTAGTTTAAAAAAATTTATAAATTCATTATAATTTAACGAGATATATTTATCATTACTCTTTTGTTTCATTAAAAATATTGATTTACCAAAAATATCAATATTATAATTTTTGAATATAATAAAATTACTTTTATTATAATTGAGTCCTTTATTTTTACCCCAAAGTTCTATACATTGATCCCCATTATAGTCCCATGATTTAATTTTTAAAAAATCAGTTGAATTTTTATAGTGGCATTTTTTGAAAATAATATCTTCACTTATATTTTTAATTTTGTTTTCATTAATAGTATTATCTTTAACATAAATACAATTTATCATATATTTATATATTTATAATTTATACAATATAATATTTAAGTTCTAATTGCAGATATATTTTTTTATATTTATATATATGTTTTTATTTATAATTAAATGGTCGGTAATTTATTTACTATTAATATTTTTAATGCACAATTTATATTTGTTCTTTGAAAAAAATTTGACGGTAACTAAAACGAAGGATTTTTTTAATATACCTGGTAATGAATATAATAAAATAAACTCTATTATAAATTCTAATGTAAATTCTAATGTAAATTCTGTTTCAAATGAAAATAATATGAATAATGATTTAATGAATAATGATTTAATGAAAAATGAATTGAATGATTTTTTAAATAAATTAAATTCAAATTAATTAAAAAACTGAAACTAAATTAATTATTTATTTAAATATAATTTATTAATTTTACTTATATTTAAATGAAATCAATTGAAAAAAATATAATAAATTCAATTTTATATAGATTTCCTAACAGTGAAATCAACAACGTAATTATTTATAATAATACTAATACAACTAATAAAATTTTATACAATATTAATAGTAAATATTTTATTTTAAAACCTAAAGGGAAAAAAGCATTTTTATGGTTTACATATATAGAAAAAAAACTGCTGAGTATATTAATTTTGATTAATAATAATAATATAAAGGATACTAGTAATGAATTTTATAATTATGATATAAATTTTGATAATACATTGTGTTACAATAATGTATTATTGTATGGATATTTCTTTATTAATAATAATAAAAAATTTTTTGTGATCGAAAATGTATACAATTATAATTTGTATAATTACATAATACATGATAAAAATTTTAACAATAATTTTTATAATAAATTACATTTATTTAGCAAAGTTGTCAAATTAATAGCTGCTATTAATAATAATAATAATATATATCTTCCAATCATATTAGATAACGTAGATAATTTATTTAAAACTGTATATAATATAGATTATAATTTGTATGGTATTACGGTTTATAGTAATAATAAATATTTAGGAAATTATCCAATTAATTCAACAAATAAATATAGCAAAATTTTAGGCACGTTTAAAGTAACAGCATGTATAACTCAAGATTTATATAATTTATATATTCTGGATAATAATGTTGAAAGTTATTATAATTTAGCATTAATAGATAGTTATAAAACGAGTATTTATATGAATAATTTATTTAGGAAAATAAAAGAAAATAAAAATTTGGATTTATTGGAAGAAAGCGATAATGACGATGAATTTGAGAATATTAATAGTGATAAATTTATATTTTCAAATAAAAGTTATTTAATTGAATGCCAATATAATATTAAATTTAAAAAATGGGTTCCAATAAAATTATCAAAAAATAATATAATTTCAAAAAAAGAATTATCATTATTAATTTTAGGAAAAAAAAATATAATGTTAAAGTATAAATGATTGAGACAGAACTTTTGAACGAAATTTTAGATGAAAATGTTGAATTTGTACAAGAAGGTGGTGCAAGACGCAGAAGAAGAAAAAGCCAGCAACAACAGCAGCAACAGCAACAGCAACAGGGCGGAAGACGCCATAGAACACGGAAAGGAAGAAAAGGAAGAAAAGGAACCAAAAAGGGAAGAAAAGGAAAAAAGAGAACAAGAAGATCAAGACGCGGAAGAAGACATTAGATATTAATACGTTTTAATTAATATTATATATATTTAATATATTCGAATAAATTAATATTATATATATTTAATATATTCGAATATATTAAATATATGATAGGTGGATATCATTATAAAGGGTCTCTAAGAAGATTTAGATCAAAATTTAGATCAAAAAGAAAATTTGGTCGCGGAAAAATGAAAAATAAAACTAAACAAAATAAACTGACCAAAAAAAATAAACTGACCAAACGAAAAAACTCAAAAAATAAAAAAATCAGACAAACCAAGCGAAATAAATCAAAAAATAAAAAAAATAAAACGAAATGATTTAGGAATAAATATATTAATTGATAATATATTATATAAACTATAAATTTACTAGACATTTACTAGAATTTTTATTACTTTTACGAGATTTAGGTATAATTTCATTCCAAATTTTCAATTCTTTATTCATAATTGATTCATTATATTTAGTATTATCAGTTCGAATTATTTTATAATTTTTTTCATTATAAAATGCTTTGCGTTTATTAAATTGGTTTAGGAAAGGATCGTGACTATCAATAATATCTATAATAAGAGGTTGACTATGTTTTTGTCGCATAATTCTTCCGACAGCTTGAACTATATCAGATTTAGGAGTAGATAATATTAGCGTTGTTAATGTTTTAATATCAAGTGCTTCAGCTGCCATAGCATATGTAGCTAATATTATTTGTTTTGTTTCACTTGCTTTTAAATCTTTATCTTTCATACCACCAATATAAAATCCTACACTAGCAAAATCTTTATATGTTATAGCTTTAAACAAATAATTTAACATACTTTTATTGTGTGCTAATAATATCATTTGTTGATTTTTATTAATAGTTAATTCATTTACTAACACATTAACTATAAAATCACTTCTATAATTAAAATTTGATATCTTACTGATCATTGTACTATATTTAATATTGCCTCTATAATCTCTCTCAATCTCATTATATTCGTCATCGTTTTCTACAATATAATTGATTGCTTTAACCAGTACGTCATCATCTGACTCTTTTATATGTTTATAACATATATCCCCCAAATACATCTTGAATACTTTTGTTAAACCGTCTTTTCTATTCATCGTTGCACTTAGTCCAGCGGCATATAATGTTGTTGTTTTTTTTAAACAAAGACTAAATACTTCACTCGACATATGATGTACTTCATCATAAATTGAAAATCCAAAAGAATTAAATGTTGATTCTGGATATGATTTCATACTAATAGATTGAACCATCGCAATAACGATATCTTTATCTTCTATATCAATTATTTGACCTTGTATCGTACCTATTTTAGCGTTAGGTAAAAATTGATTTATTCGCTCGATCCACTGATTTTTAAGAAATGTTTTTTGTACAAAAATAATCGTTTTTTTCTTTAGAATCTCAATTAATTTTAGACCTAATACAGTATTGTGTGTTACTGTATAATCTCCCAATAAATAACGATGGTTTCCATCTAATTCAAAACCATAATAATTATCTATTTCTTTTTTTTCTACTTTTATTCTTGTATTTAGGACATTTTTTATTTGTCGTCGTGGTTCAACTTTCTTTCTTTCACATTTAACAGGAATATCTTCTAAACCTTTTCCATGAATATTTGTTCTATAATATATTCCTGTCTTTTTTTCTCCTTTATACATACAACTTTTTTCACATTTATTTTTATATGCTCCAAATCCAAGAGACCTTGCTAAATATATAATGTCATCTAATAATCGCTCGTTTTTTTGAATAATATCGTATCCGTCATGAGAATTATAACCATCAGAATCAATTATTCCAGCAAGTAATTCTAACCGAATTTTACGCGAATTACATTTATAAATTTTAGGAATATGTTTATTTAATATTAAATTATGATTTTTTAACATAGTTAATAATTTGTTACTTTTTATTTTTTTTATACTGCTTGTTATAAAATAACTACAACATCTTGTTCCATTACTATCACATTCTCTAATTTTTAAATTTAATCTTTCAGCATATTCAATAATATAATCTATTACACATTTATCTATTGTTGTAATACCTGTTGATCGAGAAATTCCATCACCTAACCATAAACCAATGAAATATGGCTCAATATCGACCTCTCTATATGAAAATTCAACTCCTACACGAAATCCTAATAAACATCCACCTCTTCCATGATAACTTCTAGGTAAATTTAAATAATCTAACAAAGGTATATCAATTATATCACCCTTTTTATATTTTTTACTTTGATTTGTAGAACATTTTAAAGATAATATATGTGATTCATTTACTGTATATTTGTCTCCTTTTGTTGGAATTATATCATACATCATTTCTCTACCTCGTGCTAAACTTAATACATTTCTTGGTGTTGAATCATCTCCCATTAATTGGTCACCTATATTTATATCTTGAACTAATTTTATATCGCCATTGTACATCATAATTGGTGTGTTTATTCCCATACATTTACCACCACCACATTCTAATTCAATTAATGCTGTAGAATCACCTGTGTTTTCATCTGAATTTCCTTGTTTAAAATTTATAGCTTTAAGATAATGTTCTATAATGGTATCTTGAAAATCTCTTAATGTTCCACTAAATTTTAAATTGATATTGTCTCCTTTATTTATTTTTATTTCTTTTGGATAACCAAAAGTTTTTGTTCCCCAAATTCTAGGTACATATATTTTTTTATCAGATTCTAGATATACAGGGAAGGAGTTTGGTTCAATTAAAGAATTCTGAATATATGGTTTAACTGTTAATTCTTCTTTAATATAGTCTATAATATCGTCATTTAAACAGCTTTTATATATAGAATAACCTTTCATACCCAAATAACTATTTATTAAATTATTTTCAATTAATTTATTAATATATTCCAAGATCTGTTCTTTTTTAGCAATATTTTTTGGACTATTATTTTTTTTACTTTTTCTCATAAAATTAAATTATATTCTTAAATTTAGTTTAATATAATTTAATATATATTTTATCAATTTTAATAAAATATTATATTATACTATATGAATTTAGTTAATAAAACTATGAATAGTCTGAAAAACTTGAAGAATCTAAAAACATATGAACTTTTGTTAGCGGTTTTATTAGTGTTATATTTAGTTAGTGGTGTGTCTACTCCGTATGAATTGGCTCCCCATGTTAATAATGTATTTATGTATGGATCATTAGTTGCTGTTGTTGTTGTATTATTTTTATATAGTAATCCATTATTAGCCGTGTTTTTTGGAGTAGCGGCTATGGTGTTTTTTAATAGATCTAGAATGGTTGATCATATTTTAATGGCACCCAATCAAGACAATAAAGATAATATTATGAAAAACTTAAATAGTCATTTAAATGAGAGAACTTTAGAAGAAGAAATGGTTGGACAAATTGTTAAGCAACCAATGAATATCGCTGGTCCATCTAGTTATCAACCTGTATTATGTAAAACATATAATGCAACCGATGTTTAAATTATTATCTTTCTGTAACATTTTTAGGATATTTAATAAATATGTAATTTCCAATAGAATATAAAACACCTAATAATACTATTCCTAAAAGTGTCTGAAAACCAATATTATCAAATAAAGCACCCCCACTAACTCCGTCTGTTAATCCCTGTAATACATCCATCGATTTATTATTCATGTTTAAAATATTTGAACTTGAATCTACTACTTCTCCAGTAACATCAACTGGTTTACAATCAATGTAAATATCTTCGTCTTCAACAAATTTAACCCAAGATTCTTGTCCTGTAGGCGCAACCTCCATTAATTGATCTGCTTTTTTATATGATTTCATCATTCTTTTAAAATTTGGGTCAGCCTTTAATTTCTCAACGGAGTTTTTTAAATCAGTCTTATATATATCGTTAAATGTACAATTTCCTTTAATAAACATTCCTTTAACTATAGTTTCCAGAAATTGAACATTTTCTTTTTTTTTTTTAAAATAATCACTACCAGCATTTTCTGGTATATCTTCATAAAGTTCTTGTCTTTTCATTAATTCCAAAAATGAATACCACTCATTCATTTCCGTCTCATTTAATGGAGTAGATTTACATTGACCCATTGAATAAATATATATTAAATGAATATTTAATTTATATTTATATACAGTAATAATTATTAAATAATTATATCATTATTTATATAATTATTTAATGATGGCCCTGGCCCCTGATGAAAGTGAAATGGTATCAGAAAAATTAAAAATTTTTGATAATTTTTCTCAATTAACTATTGATATATTTAATAATAAATTAGATAACTTCGAAGATGTTTCTAATAATATAAAAAAAATAGAAGACTTAAAAAATTTAATAGATCAAGTAGCAACACAACCAACACCTATAGGCATAAGATTAGATACAATATCTAATAACGAAACTATAAAAACAATAAAAGACAATATTTTAACACCAGGTGATGGTGTACTAGATCTTTCTGTAGAAACCCTTTTAAACGAATTAAACAAATATTATGAACAATTAAAAGATATTGACAAAAAATTTAGTGAAGATAAATTAACAAAAAAAAAAAAAAGTGAAATAGAAAAACAAATAACTGATCTACAGGCGCTACATAACACATTTGATACAGATTATATTAATAAATTAGAGAAAAGGTCTAAAGAACTTAATAGAGAAAAGGTTGATACAGATGCCCAATTAGATGAGGTTAATGCAGATCTAATTTTTAAAAACACTATTATAAGTTTATATAAAATATTTGCAACAAATTATAAATTATTAAATGAAAATGAGTGTGAACCTTTATATGATAAAATAAAAAATAGATTGGAAAATTTTTCATATAAAAAGTTTGAAACGATAAAAACAACACGTGTTACTGAAATCACAAATTCAACTGGGATAAAAAAATTAGAAATAGAATATGCTATAAATAGATTAAGAATAAGTAAATATGTAAAAGATTTGCTAAAAAGTGAAGTTAAAAATAAGGACGACATTATTAACAAAATTAAAGTTATACCTGATAGTTTTACAACTATTATAACGAATAGGGAACCAGAAAAATTTACTGACGAAATTACAAAATTGGCAAATATATTAGCATTTGATACTGTTAATGCTTTAAAAAATAATAAATCACTATATTATTTTATAAATAATAGATTGGGCATTGTTGATCCTAATAGACAAGTGGTAGATAAATTATTAGAATATACTTATTTACAATCAGATGTTACAATATTTCCATATAAGTATATACGGAATAATTTCACATATTTATTCGATAATGTTAATTTATCAGATGATAAATATAAATTTGAGAAACATGATGCACAATCAGATCCTAATGATAAATTATTGATTAATACAGATTTAGAAAAATTAATAAAACATAATGCAACATTTACTTATACTGAGTTATTTGATATAGTGAAAAAGAATGAACTATTACATGTGACAATTGATATTGAGACAGCAGCCATTGCAGCAAAAACTGGCACGTCACATAGGGATATGACTGTAGAAGAAAAAGAAATAGCGCATAAAAATTTATTAACAACAGCAACAGCAACAGGTATTGATATAAAAAATTTAGTAAAAGATAACTTTTATATTAGAAGTCATAAAAATTTTAACGAATATTATAAATTAGTAGAAATACCAACAAAAACAATAAAAAAAAAAATAGAAGACATAGAAAAAGATACAGAAAAAAAATTATCTTTAACTGATAAAAATAAAGAAATTAATAACCTAATAGAGCTTGTAAGTACTAAAGTAAAAAAAAATATAAATAATATATTGAGAATTTATAAAAAATTAACTTTATTACAAATAAAAATAGACCCAAATTTAGTACCTAAAATTGTATTGCCGCCTCCATCCACATCGCATATACCCAAGGACAACAAGACATTAACTAAAGAAAATAAAATAGAACAAGAAAAATATAAAAAAGAATTCGAACAAATTGAACCTTATATTAATAAAATTAGTGAATTATTTAATTCCATTAATACACTTTTGTATGAAGTTAATGCATATAGTGAAACTATAATTTCTTCTACTACTTTTATTGATATTAATAAAATAAAAGCTATTAATGAAAAAATAGAAATGATAAAAAATTTACCGTATTTTACAGCAACAGATAAACTGGATGACTTTACAAATAAGCGCGGAAAATTTTTTGAAGAAGTTTATACAAATCCGGATAGTTTATTAAACCAAATTGGAATAAGCCAAACGACAGTAACACCACCATCTAGTGCATCAGCAGCAGTACCAGCACAACGACAAACAGCATTATCAGAAGGATCAATAATACCGTTAGGACCAACAGTAGCAACAAGATCAGCATCGACACCGCCTTCGACATTACTTAATATAACGGGGGCAGCAGGTGGTGTGGCGGATACGGTAATAGCGGCAAATCCATTGGCATCAGTACCATTAGCACCATTATCAGAAGGATCAGTATCAGTAACAGCACCATTAGCACCAGCAGCAGCAAGATCAACATCAGTACCATTATTACCATTATCAGACGGACCAGTACCACCAGCAACAGTAGAAGCAGCAGCATCAGAAGTCGACCCATCACGACAAAGAGATGATATGGCGTATAACGCATTAAATTTAATGGCGGGAGAAGCACCAATAAATCTACTACATGTTATTAAAACTATGTATAATGTTACACAAATGGAATTAAAAATTGGCGGATCTGAAATTACATTTAAAGACTTTATTCAAAATATTATAAATTCTTCCGGCACATCCAATGTGTTTGACGATATAGGAAATATAACAAACACTCCAATAAAAAACTATAATTTAGGTACATTAGAAACTGAATATACCACATATAAAGACCAGCTAGCAACAATATTATATACCAAATACTATAAAATTTTGTCATATAAGTTTAAAAATAATCAAACTTTGGGCATTGCTGATATTACTAAATTAGATAAAGGTGCATTTGATGGATATAAAATAAATGTAGTTCCGGACGCGCTCAGCAAATTTGTAGAAAATGGTATAGAACAAGACTATAGAATTGTTGGTATAAATGAAAACTATCTTGTCGATGATACAGAAATAACAAAGGTATTAACTATTGGTGACGAAAAATATAAAGATACCCCTTTTACATTACAGATAATTCCTACAACAGTTAAAAAAGCAGAAGAAAATATATTAGAGCATGCATTAGATTCTGTTAAGCCATATTTTTATATGCTTAATCCACCATTACCAACTGAAATTTTTGATGATTCAGTTTATATTAAATTTAATAATAATAAAGATAATATCGCGATAACTTATCCAGCTAAAACTGAAGAACAGGTTAATTTATATAAAGAATTACTAAAAAATATAACAGACTTACTTGATAATTTTGTAGATTTAAAAGAAATTTCTCCAAGTAAAGACGATAATAAAACAGAAAAAGAGTCTATAGATAAAGATTTAGGTAATTATAGAGAAGATATAAAAATTTTAAATGATAATGAAACAGAAGATGATTATATGAAAGTTAATTTTTTACAAATTAAAGAATATTTAAAAAATCCAGATATTAAAAAAAAAGAAGAATTTAAAAAATTACAAACTTTACAAAATCAAAAAGAAATAATGTCAGATATTAAAAAAGACACAGAAACAAGTGATCTTAATTCATCTTACTCACTTAAACAAATGCAAAAATATGTGAAAGAAACTTTGAAATTTTATAAAAACGAATTACGAAATAAAACATTAACATTATTTGGTGATACCGGAATTGCGCTGCTTGGTGGTGGTCAGGTTGGAGGTACTCCGGATGCTGATTTTAAAGACCTATTTAAATATTATTTAATAGTACAATTTTTATCTAGTTTTAATACTGATTTTAATGGATTAAAAACTAAATATGATGATTCCGAAAAATCGATAAATAAACAAGTAAATAAGTTGGAAAGAACTTTTGGTAAAGATTTATCAAAAGATGATGAAACTACTGGAGATACAAGTAAATCTACTTCAACAACTACAACACAACTAACATTACCGTCAACAGATGAAAGAGACGAAGATGAAAGATCTGAATATAGAAAACAAAGATCAGATGATGGTGATGATGATGGAGATGCAGAATTGATAGAACAGAGTTTCGTATCAGAATTTGCTGTTTTTAAGATTTATCTTAAAATTTATATAAGAACTCTATTATATTTAGAACAAAAATTACAACAAAATCAATTAAAAAAAGTAAAAAAAATAAGTGAAACTGATGCGTTAAAAGATATGTATGATGATAGAAAATCTTTTGCAGAAATCAAATCTAATTCATTTGATAAATTTATAGTTCAAGGTATATTTGAAACTCTTTGTTCAAAAAATAGCGATAAGGATTGTAGTCATTATTATGATCTTTTAAATATGGATGTTCAAAAAAATAAAAATGAGACACTTAAGGATTTTTCTGAAAAATTAATTGATAGTCTTAATGAATTAAATGAAGAATATAGAAATATGTTAGAAATTGATAAATTTAAATATAAACTGAATAAAATTCTTAGAGGTAAAAAAATCGAGAAAAATAAATTCAAAGAAATAATAGATGATATTACAAAAAGATTAGAAAACATCCCACCAGGAGAACGAGAAGCTGTTGCAAATGTATTAAGTACAACTGGTAAAGGACTTAGACTTAGAGAAGAAGAAGGAGAAGATGAAGAAGAAGGAGAAGAAGGAGAAGATAAAGAAGCCGAAGAAGATGAAGAAGGTGATGGAGATGCTGTTTTCGGGTTAGATCAAGAATTAAATTCGGGTGATTCTATGCTTAAATCAGAAGAACCAGCAATAAAAGAACCAGCAGTAAAAGAACCAGCAATAAAAGAAACAGCAGTAGAAGAACCAACAGTAAAAGAATCTAAAGCCGATTTAGACAAATATTCAGAAGCAGTTAAAAATTTAACTGTTAAAGAATTAGAGTATAAAATAGAAAGTAAAACATTATTTGAAAATTTAAAGAAATACGCAGAATCTGAAAATACAAATCAAGATTTGGATACAAATAAAGAAATTTTAGAAAAACAAGTAATTAAAATTGAACAATTAAATGAAGAAATTACAAAAAATAAAAAAGAAGTGGGTGACCAATCTGGATTAGAAATCGACGGTATAAATATTAAACTATTACAATATGCTTCGATTACTTGGGGAAATTTAAAACATGAATTTAATATTGAAAGAAAAAA
>TARA_B110001450_G_scaffold141380_1_pt1 | contig 16203 bp, 15 predicted proteins | sample TARA_B110001450 | Tara Oceans TARA_B110001450 (sample SAMEA4396538) | marine metagenome | biome: Polar Biome; feature: [SRF] surface water layer (ENVO:00010504); material: water (ENVO:00002006), including particulate matter (ENVO:01000060) such as... | depth 5 m | reverse complement strand
TTTTTAATGCCTTTTTTTAAAGTATCTTATTAGGTACTGGAAATGTGAAGATTGCACTTTTTATTTAGGACAATGAAAATAACAATTATATATGAAACAGCAAAATAATTATCAGATTAATCACAAAACATTTCTTAAAACCTATTTAAGCAACCACTTGTCTGATAATTCAAAGTAGTCAAATTTTAAAGCATGCTTCTGTCTTTTTAATATGCCATCATTAAAAGATCGCATTAGTATATCTTCAATATAATAATCTTCGTGACTGTCCACCGGGTCATACATCTCTTTAAGAGATATATTAAACATGCTTGCTGTCGAATTATACCAAAACGCCCTCCATCCACTTCGTAAATCTTTTATTAATTCAAAAGCTGTCTCACCAGTTTGACGATGAATTAACTTTATTAATATCTGACCTTCTGTTCTTGTGAATCTTTTTAATTTTTCAGAAAACTCTTCCTCAATATACTTCTGAATTTGTTTTGTGTATTTTTTTTGTTTTCGCTTACTCACTATATGTACTAAACTATCTTGTAAATCAGTTAAACGATCTGAAGCTATTTTTGCATAAGGATAAACCTTTCTCACCTTTCTTCTTAAAATGAGATATTTAATTCTATCTTTTTTATTAGAAAATTTAATTTTCTTTAACATTACAACATCATCCAATCCAATAGCACCATCATATATAGAATCACCTTTTATTAAAAAATATTCTTTATCAATAGTATCACTTATCTTTTCATTTTGATCTTGTGCAGATAGTAATAGTGGAAACAGTAATAGATTTATAATTGTAAAAAAATTCATTTGTATATTTTTGAGCATTTACCACTAATATTATACCAAAACTACTAAATAAATATTTGATTCAAATACGCTTCGTATATTTTAAATCATTGAAACAATAAACACTTATTTTAACTAATAGTCTATGAATAAAAATTGTATACTACTATCAAAATAATTACTTTAGCATTCAATAAAAAAACAAGAAAATGGCAGAGAAGTCTATATTAAATAAAAAATCGATTGAATTTTTAGAAAAGTACCTCAATAATGCAGCACCAACAGGATATGAATGGGAAGGGCAAAAAATATGGATGGAATACCTTAAGCCTTATGTAGATGAATTCATTACAGATACTTACGGAACAGCTGTTGGTGTAATTAATCCTGACGCTAAATTTAAAGTAGTCATTGAAGGTCATGCAGATGAAATTTCATGGTATGTAAACTATATAACTGATGATGGGCTAATTTATGTTATTCGAAATGGAGGAAGTGACCATCAAATAGCACCTTCTAAAGTTGTTAATATTCATACTAAAAAAGGAATTGTAAAAGGATTATTCGGATGGCCAGCTATTCACACTAGAAAAGGCGCTTCAGAAAAAGCTCCTAAGTTAGATAATATTTTTATTGATGTGGGATGTAATACAAAAGATGAAGTATTAGCATTGGGAGTTCATGTAGGTTGTGTAATCACTTACCCTGATGAGTTTCATATACTAAACGGTGACAAGTTTGTTTGCAGAGCTATAGATAATAGAGCAGGTGGATTTATGATTGCTGAAGTTGCACGATTATTACATGAAAACAAAAAGAAACTCCCTTTTGGCTTGTACATCACCAACTCAGTTCAAGAAGAAATAGGACTACGTGGTGCAGAAATGATAACTCATACTATTAAACCTAATGTTGCTATTGTTACTGATGTTTGCCACGACACAACAACACCAATGATTGAAAAGAAAACTGAAGGCGAAACTAAAATGGGAGATGGACCAGTTATTACTTACGCACCAGCAGTTCAACAAAAATTAAGAGATTTAATTACCGATACTGCAGAGGAAAACAAAATTCCATTCCAACGCATGGCTTCTTCAAGAGCAACCGGAACAGATACTGATGCTTTCGCATACAGTAACGGAGGTGTAGCATCAGCTCTTATATCGCTTCCTTTGAGATACATGCACACTACTGTAGAAATGGTTCACAGAGATGATGTTGAAAATGTAATTAAATTAATTTATGAGACATTACTAAAAATTGAAGACGGAGAAGATTTTTCATATTTCAAATAATCATCATAATAATTAAATAAAAACGGCTCCATGTATATAAACATGAAGCCGTTTTTATTTAATAGGAAAACCTTCCTCAATTAACTCTCTCTTTTCTTTTTCGTTAAAAACTCCAATAATTGAGTTAATTTTTTTTTCATCTTTTCTCATAGTATACACCCATGTATACATATCCCCCATATACGTCAATCCTTGAAACCATTTTCTTTTAGGGTTTCGTTTTTTATCATATCTAAAATCTTTCCATTTTAAAATTTTATCAATAGTATCTAATGGCTTAACCCAAGATCTTTCCTTACCATAACGATCTTTCCAAAGTCGATTTATAGTCTGAATAGTTTCATCACTTAATAAATCTTTTTTTGGTAAAATAGAACTATTAAACTCCGTTTGAATAGTTGTTTTTCTAATGTATGGTTTTCGCAGGAGTTTTTCTATAAACTTTTCAGCAGCATTTTCAGGAGATCTATTGGTTTTCTCTAAATCAAACCCCATCTCTTTAATTTTTAAAATTAATAAAGGATTATTCTTTTTCTTTAACCCAACAAGATAAGTACCTAAATTTTCACCTTTGTACTTGTACCTGTGGTTTGCTCTAATATCTTCACCTTCCCCTAGGGCTTCTGATAGTAATATTAGCCACTTATCATTAACATCTACTTTGTCTGAACTCATAATCTCATAATTTATTATACATAAATACTCCCTATTTCTGAGCTAGTTTATTTTTAGTATTTAAGCAGGCTAAGTACTGTATGGTAAAAGTAATAATATTATTTTAATTTCACCATAAATACCAATAAAACAATACTTTATAAATATAACGCTTCGTTATAAATTTAGATTTTTGCCTGATAGGTATACAGATCAAAATATCTACCCCTTGCAGCTATCAATTCATCATGATTACCTCTCTCTGCAATACTTCCTGATTCTATTACTAATATTTGATCTGCTTTTTTTATTGTACTCAACCTGTGTGCTATTACTATAGTTGTCCTATTCTGAGTTAATGCTGACAAACTTTTTTGAATTAATGCTTCACTTTCTGTATCTAAATTTGAAGTTGCTTCATCTAAAATAATAATTTTTGGATCAGCTAAAATAGCTCTTGCTATAGCAATTCTTTGTCGCTGACCTCCAGAAAGCTTCACTCCTCTTTCACCAATTAATGTATCTAACCCTTCATCAAAACGATCTGTAAATTCGTTAACATAAGCATCATTAACAGATTTCAATAATTCTTCCTCAGTTGCATTCGGTCGAGGAAACATAATATTTTCACGAATAGTACCCTCAAATAAAAATTCATCTTGCAACACAACACCTAAATTACTTCTGTAGCTACTCAGATTAACTTTACTTAAATCATTATTATCAATAGTTACCTTACCCGATATCGGGTTTAAAAAAGTTGCTGACAATCCAGCAATTGTTGATTTTCCAGAACCAGAACTTCCTACCAAAGCCGTTACCGACCCTTCAGGAGCGTTAAAACTAATATTGTGCAGTACCTCTTTACCTTCTTCATAGGAAAAACTCACACCATCAAACACTAAATTTCCTTTAATATTATCTAAATAAATAGTTCTATTTTCATCCTCTTCTTCAGCAGTCATATTCATCAATTCTTCTGTACGGTCTAAGCCAGCGAGTGCTTCTGTTAATTGACTACCTATATTACTCATCTGAACTATTGGGGCAATCATAAAACCAAGAATAAGTGTGAAGAATAAGAATTCACCTACCGTCATAGTTCCTTCCATCATATAAAAACCACCCATACCCATAATTCCTGTTGAAGCAATACCTAACAAAAATGTAGAAGAACTCGTCATAATTGCAGTCGTAGTTAAACTCTTTTTAACATTCTGAAAAAGTTGATCAACACCCTTTTCAAAAACTTTATTCTCCTGCTCCTCGGCATTAAAAGCTTTAATTACTCTTACGCCAGCTAAAGTCTCTGTTAATCGTCCTTTTACCTCTGCATTTATTTTTCCTCTTTTCCTGAATATCGGTCGGATATATTTAAATGCTTTAAGCGCTATAAAACCAAAAATCGAAATTGGAACAAATACAAATAGTGTCATCCAGGGGTTTAGTTTTATTAAAATAACTAATGATATAATTGCAGTGAATGTTCCCCCTACTAATTGAACTAAACCAGTTCCTATTAGATTTCGAACCCCTTCAACATCACTCATTATTCTAGAAACTAATGCTCCGGATTTTGTGTTATCAAAAAAACTAATAGGTAATGACAATACTTTTTTCTGAACTTGAGCTCTCAGTTCACTAATTAAAAATTGAGCTTGAACACTTAAAATACGAGTTAATAAAAAAGAGGTTACAGCTTGCACAAGAATTGCTGATCCAACAATAAGTAATAAAGTATATAGTTTATTAAAATCTTTCTCGGGTATAACAGTATCTAAAAGCTTTTTACTTTGCCAAGGCAAAACTAAACTCGCTAACCTACTTAAAACAATTAAAAACAAACCAGTAAAAACTAGATTTCGTCTTGGCCAAATTATTGTTTTAAAAGCTTTATTCATAGTGACTTTAGGCTTTTTCTGAGTTGCGTTTTTAGCGCTTTCTTTATAATGCTGCATATACCTGTTTTAATAATATTTAAAACTAATTCTTATTTTTTTAATACCAACACCTCAACAATAATAATAATTAAGGAAAATTCCAACATAACATTAATAACTCTTAAAAATATTGACACAACTAACATTAATCTATAACAAGACAATATTGACACCCAAAACAATAACAATTGATTTTTTGTTATTAACTGTTTATGCAATCCAATTATTGTTGTTCTGGTTAAATTTATTTCAGAATATTCTAATTGATCAAAAATTATCTGAACACCATAGTGTGTAACATGCTATCTCTAAAAATCATTAAAAGCCATCAATTTAAAATACAATTCTGACAATTTTATTTTCGAAAATTAAATGCTTTGTCAGCTTTTTAATAAAGGTTTTAAAATAGCCGAAATTACATGTCCAATTAAATATACACCTGAGAGTTTATCTATAAATTTTAGCAAAAGACTTACCTCAGTAATAGGTGTACTAAAAAATTCCATTCAGTATTTTCAATATAAAAAAAATATTATCCAGTATAAATTATTCCAATAAGAATAACTATTAACTTATAAACACGCTGGATTGCCTTTAATAATCTCTTTCACTACTTCAGGATTTAACAACGTAGATACATCTCCTAAATTATCTAACTCATTCTCTGCTATTTTACGTAAAATACGACGCATTATTTTACCACTTCTTGTTTTTGGCAAACCAGATACGAATTGAATTTTATCACATTTTGCTATAGGACCTATTTTATCAGAAATCAGCTGATTAATTTCAATTTTCAAAAACTCAGAAGGAGGAACGTCATTATACAATATAACATAAGCATACAATGCATTACCTTTAATATCATGCGGAAAACCAACTATAGCACTTTCAGCTACCTGAGTGTGCTCATTAATAGCATTTTCAATTGGAGCTGTTCCTAAATTATGTCCAGATACAATTACTACATCATCTACTCTACCTGTAATTCTGTAATCTCCATCTTCATCGCGTAAAGCTCCATCACCTGGGAAATACATGTTTTTAAATGTCGAAAAACACACTTGCTTATATCGTTCATGATCACCATAAATGGTTCTAGCAATACTTGGCCAAGGAAATTTTATAGCCAAACGTCCTTTAGCAACTTGTTCCGTAATTTTAACACCTTCAGTTCCCATTAATACCGGTTGAATTCCTGGTAAAGGTAATGTTGCAAAGGTTGGTTTGTCACTAGTTATTCCTGCAAGTGAAGACAACATTATTCCTCCTGTTTCTGTTTGCCACCAGGTATCAACAATCGGACATTTTTTCTTTCCAACATGTTCGTCATACCAATGCCAAGCCTCTTCATTTATTGGTTCACCAACAGTCCCTAAGGTTTTCAAATTTGACAAATCATATTGTTCTACCAAACTTACTGGATGCTTAGCTAATGCTCTAATAGCTGTTGGAGCCGTATAAAACTGATTTACTTTATGTTTTTCACACACCTCCCAAAAGCGTCCGTAATCAGGATAACTAGGAACACCTTCAAACATTACTGTAGTAGCACCATTTAATAAAGGTCCGTAAACAATATAACTATGCCCGGTAATCCAACCAATATCTGCTGTACACCAAAAAACATCATTTTCATCATATTGAAATACATTTAAAAAAGAATAGGCGGTATAAACCATATAACCACCACAAGTATGCACCATACCTTTTGGTTTTCCGGTAGACCCCGAAGTATATAATATAAATAACATATCTTCAGCATCCATTTCTATTGCTTCAAATTCATCATTTACTTTTTTTAATTCCTCGTGCCACCATACTTGATTTTTATGTAATGTAATATTCAAATTACATCTATTCAAAACGATTGTCTTCTCAATTGAATTGCAGCTTTCTAAAGCTTCATCGGCAATGCTTTTTAAAGGAGTTGTTTTACTTCCTCTAAAACCTCCGTCAGCAGTAAGTAGTACTTTACAATTTGCATCGTTAATTCGTGCAGCCAAAGCTGTAGCAGAAAATCCAGCAAATACTACAGAATGTATTGCTCCTATTCTAGCACAAGCTAAAGTAGCAATAGCTAATTCTGGCACCATAGGCATATAAACACATACTCGATCGCCTTTCACAACTCCATTATTTTTCAAAACATTAGCAAAATGACATACTTTAGCATGCAATTCTTTATAGCTTATATGTTGCGCTTCTTCATTTGGATTATTAGGTTCAAAAAGAATAGCTGTTTTATCGCCTCTTTTCTCCAAATGTCTATCCAAACAATTTTCGGTAATATTCAATTCCCCTCCTTTAAACCACTTTACTTCAGGTTTTGAAAAATCCCATTCAAGTGTTGTATCCCATGGTTTCTTCCATACAAAACTTTTAGCTACTTCATCCCAAAATTGCTCTGGTTGTTCTATGCTTTTTTGATAGGTGTCCTCGTACTCTTGTAATGATTTTATTCTGAGGTGTTGCATAAATATTTGTATTATTTTACTGATTCGTTCGCTAATATAGCAACAAAAGATTCTAATTCATTTTTGAATTGCATATATTTTTATACAATTTCAAGACCTTTATATGCTGTATGTATTTTACAAAAACTCCTTTTTTATTTATAAATATACGTGATTAGATGTGACAATATCGGATTTAATATTGATAATTTTATGGTACAATAAGTTTCCAAGCATCACCATGTTGCACTAAATAAAATACTCTACCCCTAAACTCAACTTTAATCTTTTAAAATTTAGATATAATTTTTGAATAGTTTTAGAATTCTCAAAAGCAATGGTTACAATTTCTATATCATCATTTATATTTAATTTAAAAATAATTAAGCCTTAAACACTACATTTAATTACAGTAGAATCTGCTAATAACAAGAATAGCATTAATTACTATTTTTCTGCAACACTATAAATTCTCATATGCTAAAGATAATTTACCACAAAAAAAAGACATCAATATTGATGTCTTTTTTTTGTAGCTTTATTTTTTTTGCGTTAGCCTAAATAAGCTAATACATTTTTTTCTATTCGTGATTCAATATTATTTAAATCTGCTTTTACAAACTCCTCACCAGTAATTTGTTCGTATAATTCAATATATCTTTCTGAAATTTCTTTGATTTTAGTGTCAGACATTTCTGGTATTTGTTGCCCTTCTTTACCTTGAAAACCGTTTTCAATTAGCCATTGCCTTACAAACTCTTTAGACAATTGCTTTTGTAACTCATTTGCATTTTGTCTTTCTTGATAACCATTGGCATAGAAATACCTTGACGAATCAGGAGTATGGATTTCATCAATTAAAACAATTTCACCATCTGTTGTCTTTCCAAATTCGTATTTAGTATCCACTAATATCAATCCTCTTTCTGAAGCAATTTCAGAACCTCTTTTGAATAATTCTTGTGTATATTTTTCTAAAACTTCATAATCTTCTTTTGAAACTATACCATTTGCTAAAATAGCCTCTCTTGTAATATCTTCATCATGCTCCCCATTATCTGCTTTTGTAGAAGGGGTAATAATTGGCGATGGTAACTTATCATTTTCTTTTAATCCTTCTGGTAATACTACACCACATAAAGTTCTTTTCCCTAATTTATATTCTCTTGCAGCATGTCCAGCTAAATAACCACGAATAACCATTTCCACTTTGAATGGTTCACATAAATGACCCACTGCTACATTAGGATCTGGAGTTGCAAGAATCCAATTAGGAACAATATCCTTAGTTTCTTGCATCATTTTTGCTGCTATCTGATTTAGAATTTGCCCTTTATAAGGAATTTGTTTAGGCATAATTACATCAAATGCTGATAATCTGTCAGAAGCTATCATCACTAACTTTTCGTTATCAATATTATAAACCTCCCTTACTTTACCCTTGTATACATTTTTCTGTCTAGGGAAATTAAAATTTGTGTCGTTAATCGTAGTACTCATTGTTATCGTATTGTAATCGTAAATTGTTATTCGTTTTCAATATTCTTATATGCGGCAATCACTTTCTTAACCAAACGATGTCTAATTACATCCTTATCATCAAGATATATAAACCCTATTCCAGTAACTCCTTTTAAAACTAATAGTGCTTCTTTTAGTCCAGAAACAGTTCTTCTTGGCAAATCAATTTGACCTGGGTCACCTGTTATGATAAATCTTGCATTTTTACCCATTCTTGTTAAAAACATTTTCATCTGTGCACGAGTAGTATTTTGTGCTTCATCTAAAATAACAAAAGCATTATCTAACGTTCTACCTCTCATAAATGCCAATGGAGCTATTTGAATAATTCCTTTTTCTATATGTGATTCTAACTTTTCAGCAGGTATCATGTCTCGTAATGCATCATATAAAGGTTGCATGTACGGATCTAATTTATCTTTCATATCACCTGGTAAGAAACCTAAATTTTCTCCTGCCTCTACTGCAGGTCTTGTCAAGATAATTCGTTTTACCTCTTTAGCCTTCAATGCTTTTACAGCTAAAGCAACTGCAGTATACGTTTTTCCTGTTCCTGCTGGTCCAACTGCAAAAATCATATCGTTTTTTAAGCTTGTTGTTACGAGTTTTCTTTGATTAACAGACTGCGCTTTAATCATTTTACCTCCTACACCATGAACCAATACAGCATCACTACTTTTTGCAGTTTGAATATCTTCAACTCCATTTGAAGTCAATACTCGCTCAATAATATTTTCATCTATTTTATTATATTTGGTAAAATGCAACACCAACATGCGCATACGCTTATCAAATTCTTCTAAAATATCCTCTCCTCCTATTGCTTTAATTTTATTACCTCTTGCAACTATTTTTAGTTTTGGAAAATATTTTTTTAAAGAATCAATATTATTATTTTGTTCTCCGCAAAATTCTCTCGGATTAATCTCGTTCAGTTCGAATATAAGTTCTTTCAAATGCTAAAGGTTTTTTTGTTAAAAACTAACTAAAATTTCATTAGATTTACTCCACAAAATTACGCAATTTTGCTTGTGCAAACCTAAAAATCAATAATATATTAATGGCTATAATTACCTTGACAACAGATTTTGGACTCAAAGACCATTATGTAGCTGCAGTTAAAGGTGCTATTTATTCAGAAATACCTGATATAACCATTGTTGATGTCTCTCATAAAGTTACACCTTTTAATTATAATGAGGCTAGTTATATTATAAAAAACACCTATCAAAACTTCCCGAAAGGAACAATACACATCATAGGTGTTGATTCTGAGACCAGTACAGAAACACAACATATTGCAATGTTGTTAGATGGGCAATATTTTATATGTGCAAATAATGGTATTTTATCTGTTTTAAATACCATTAAACATCCTGAAAAAGTTATTGAGATTACTACTCATCAAAATATTAATGACAATTTTCCTGTAAAAAATGTTTTTACAAAAATAGCTTGTCATTTAGCTAGAGGTGGAAATTTAGACGTTATTGGAAGACCTTTTGATGCACTAAAAGAAGTAACCAATATCATGCCTGTTGTTAATTCTGATAAAACCTTAATTATTGGCCATATTCAATATATAGATAACTACGGGAATATTATTTCAAACATTACTAAAGAATTAGTTACTAGTATTGCTAATGGGCGTAAAACAAAAGTTACAATTCGAAGTTTTGTTTTTGAAAACATCATTAATTCATACGGTGGTTTTATAAATTATAATACACCAAAGGAAAAAAGAATAGATGATGGTAAAAAAATCGCGCTTTACAATTCGAATAATTATTTAGAAATTGCTTTATACAAAAGTAGCCTTGAAACCTCAGGAGGAGCATCTACACTTTTAGGAATTAGCTCTAGAGATACTATTTCAGTTACTTTTATTGATTAAATATAAATTATGTTAGTACGTATTGTAAAATTAAGTTTAGAAGAAAATAATATTGAAGAATTTCTTACCAATTTTAATAATCAAAAACTTTCCATCAGAAACTTTCCAGGTTGTCAGTTTTTGGAATTGTATCAAGACAAACATTCAAAAAACATATTTTTCACCTATAGTTATTGGGATAATGAGGAAGCGTTGAATAGTTACAGACATTCTGAATTGTTTAAAGGTATATGGTCGATTACAAAACCAATGTTTAATGACAAACCAGAAGCTTGGAGTGTTAATAAATTAGAAAGTTTAGTTTAAAAAATAATTATTTCACCAACTTATTAATTATTGATTCTACTGGTAATATAGCATTTGTATATTCTATACTAGGACCTGCAACCCAAACTGTTTTATAAGTAGCTTTATTAGCTGCATTTTCCACAGCTTTCATTCCTACTGTGAAACGAATCATTTTAATCCACTTTTTTAAGTTTCTATTTTTATTCAAAACAGACTCTAACCATGAGTTTTTAGTTCCTATCTTTTCAACATAAGGAGTTTTAATAACAGTACATGGTGTTCCTGAAATACGTTCTGTCATTATAATGTCTTTTGCACCATAATCTACACAAGCTTGTTTGTACTCTTTTGAAACACTAGCTTCTTCACTAGCAATAAAAGGACTACCTACAGATACTCCAACTGCACCAAATGAAAGCATCTGATCAATATCTAGCTTACACCCTACACCACCAGCAGAAATAACAGGAAGACTACAGTTCTCATTAATTTCTTTAATCAATTCCTCCGGAGTTTGGTCTCCTCTATGTCCACCTGCTTGATTATTAACCGCAATAATCGCATCTGCTCCTAAAGCTTCGACTTTTTTTGACATTGCTAAATCAACAACATCACAAAACACTTTAATCCCTACTTTATGAGCTGCTTCAATCGTAGATTTTGGACTTCCTAAAGAGGTGATAATAAAATCAGCTCCTTCTTCACAAATCACCTCCAACTGTGCTTTAAATTTTGGATTAGACTTGTTTACAATTAAGTTAAAACCAAAAGCACCATTGTTAGTTTTAGAGGCTTTTAATTCTTTACAAGCATCTCTTAAACCCTCTAATGTCCTATAGTTTAAAGCTGGTATACAGGTTGCTATACCATTCTTCATACCTTCTATAGACATTGCTACATTAGAAACTAAAAACATAGGCGCCATAATTACAGGATGCGCTATTTGTAGTAATTCTTTTAGGTTAGGCTTTGTCATAATTATTTTTTAAAAGATTAAAGATACAAATAAAAATACTATGCGAGCATAGTATTTTTATTTGTATGCTAATTTTAACTCTTGTAAGGTTTTATTATTAGAAATTAACTCAGATATAATACTAAATCGCAAAACATCTATATCCTCGTTGTAATATTTTGCCCATTGACTTTCCTTTAATAAAACACGTATCTGCTTTTGTCTTTTTTGAGCTTCCTCAGCAGAAAAAAGAAAAATAGAATTAGTAATATCAAGTTCTTTATGTTTAAAACAAACTTTTTTTTCTTCAAAATTAACTTGAATATAAAATAATTTATCTGTACTATTAATTTCAAAAAAATCAGTCCATTTTGCAAAACCTAAATGGTTAATTTGATTTTTAAATCCTTCATTAGATAACAATTTCCATCTACAATTAGCAACTCTACCCCAATGATTTGAGTACCGATAAACTCCTTCTGAAGTATAATGGTATTTTGAATTTGATTTACTTTTATAATGAGTAACATTATTTTTAAAAATATCTTCAGATACTTCATGAAACTCACAATAAGTGTATTTAAAAAAATTATATTTCGTGTATATTTTCATAAAGTTTATAATAATTTTCTAGGCACGTATGAATTTATTATTGTAAAATAAAACAGGTCATATAATAAAAAAAACTAATTTTTATAATAATTACAAATTACTGTTAATATTTATGTATTTCATAATATAAACATAAAAGTTAGTACAATATTTATTACTATGAATTAGATTTAATATCTAAACATATTAATATAAATGGGATGATCTATTTTAATGATTACAAAAAAAACAAAACTTCAATATAAAAATATACTAAATTAGAGACTTATGTAATTGTATAATTAAATAAGTAAGTTTATATTTACTTATAAATCATATTTAATTAACAATTTTTCTATTGTAATTCTTCAAAATTACAAAGCTAATTCTGGAAAAGTAAAATGCTAGGAGAAATTTAAAATTTAAAAAAAATGGAAAACATTTTAAATATAGTTCAAGTTATAGTTGCAATATCTGTTGTGTATGTTTGGGTTTTTAGATACCACAATGTTGTTAGAGAGTTTATGGAATTTGGGTTAAACGATATTATTAGAAACTTTGTAGGTGCAAGCAAAATATCCCTTGCAACACTTCTTGTAGTTGGAGTTTGGTTTCCTTCATTAGTTTTAATTCCATCAATCTTAATGGGAGCTTTGATGATCTGTGCTCAATTCTTTCACTTTAAAGTAAAAAACCCTTTAATTAAGCACATACCTTCTCTTATTCTTTTAATATTATCTTCTTTTATTGCATTTAACTCGATGGCTTAATTAAACACAATATGAACCTAAATATAATATGCATACTAATATCCAGTTTGTCTTTTTTTGGGTATGTAATCTCTTATTTTGTTTTACCACAAATGAAAAAAGAATTTAAACGGTTTGGCCTAGAAAAACTAGGCTTACTTACAGTTATACTAGAGTTATTAGGAGCAGTTGGATTATTATTAGGCTTAAAATTTAATATTCTACTAATCATAGCATCATTAGGCTTAGCCCTGCTAATGTTTTTTGGGTTAATCGTAAGAATGAAACTAAAAGACAATTTGTGGGTATCATTACCTGCATTATTTTACATGCTTTTAAATGCATACATATTCATAGAAGCCATCAAGTAAGTTTTTGATTTTTATCATGAATTATAAATGAAATTATTTTAATAAAACATATTAAGATTAATAATTTATATTTGTTAAAAGTTAAAAAAATAGATGAAAAAAAACATTATATTTTCAATTTTAACAATACTTCTTGCTTTCTTATTTTTTTTACCAACAATTATAAAAAACTATGCTATTAAAAATAGTAAAGAATTGTTAGGCAGACAAATAGGTATTGGTTCTTTAAAGTATAATTATTTTACAAGTACCGTTCAAGTATATGATTTTAATATGTTTGAACAAAATGAAAAAGAAAATTTTGTTACTCTAGACACTTTATTAATAAACCTTCAACCACTAAAATTAATTGACAACCAAACTGTTGTTCAACAATTTTATATTAACGGTTTATCTGTAAATACAAAATTGAAAGATTCCGTATTTAATTTTGATGACTTAATAAAGTTATTTAATTCACCAGAAGAAACTAAAAAACAAAAAAAGAATACTGAGGGAAATCTACTACAATATAAAATTTCAAATATCAAACTTAAAAATGCAAACTTTTATTTTGATAATAAAAACGTTGAAAACACTACTAGTATTGAGAAATTTTCATGTGAAATACCTTTTATAGGTTGGGACCAAGAACAAAAAAGTAATGCTGATATTAAATTTAATTTTGAAGACGGAGGATACTTTCATTCAAAATTAAATATTAATCCTATTAGTGGTGATTTTGATGCTAATATCATTTTAAAAAATTTATTATTAAATCCATTTCACAATTATATTAAAGATTATGCAGAAATAAATAGTATAAATGGACGTCTAACTTCTGATATTAATCTTAATGGAAATACAAAAGAGATAGAGAAATTATTAATATCAGGAAAAGTTGATGTTTACGATTTTAAAATGACTGATAATAAAAATAAAGAATTTTTAAAAATCAAACATGTTTCAAGTAGTTTGAGTAAAATAGATTATAACAATAGTGCTTTTATTATTGACACCTTAAAATTTAATGAGCCTTATTTGTTTTTTAAAATGGACTCCATAACAAATAATTTATTTCAGATATTTAAAATAAATACGAGAAAAGAGGTTGAAAGTAATGAAGTCTTAATACCTAAAGAAAAAAACACAGGAACAAATACTACTCTTTACTATGCCATAAATAAATTAATTACAACGAATGGAATTTTAGATTACTCTGATAATTTAACAGGAAATGAGTTTGATTATCACTTAAGTGAAATAAAATTTGAATCAAATGATATTAAAAGTGATGCTGAAGATATTAATGTTTTCTCAGATATGCTTTTAAACGAAAGAGGTACTCTAAAAGCTAAGCTTGGATTTAATCCAAATGACTACAAAAATCTAGATTTAGACTTAACTATTGAAAAATTTTTATTGTCTGATATAAATATTTATTCTAAATATTATATGGGTCATAACATCCTTAATGGTGATTTTTATTATTATTCAAAATCAAAAATCACTAACGGAGCTGTTAAAAGTGAAAATAAACTTTTAGTGAAAAATGTATCTGTTTCCAATGAAAAAGTAGGTTTATATAAACTGCCTTTAAAATTTGCTTTGTTTTTGCTAAAAGATAAAAATGGAGATGTAAATCTAGACATACCTGTAAGAGGAGATTTAAATGACCCTAAAGTTAGAATTGGAAAAATAATTTGGAATACTTTTAAAAATTTAATTATAAAAACTGCTGCCAGTTCAGTAAATATTTTGGCTAATTTGGTTGGCGTAAATCCAAAGGAATTTGAAGAAATTAAATTTAAATATACAGAGGATGCACCAAACCAAAAACAAAGTAATAAACTGGATAAGTTACTTGAAATGGAAACAAAAAAAGAAGGGTTAAAAATTAAATTAACTCATTTTACAGATCTAAAAATTCAAAGAGATTCATTCGCTTTTATGGAACTTGGTAAACAATTCTTTTTTGAAACATCAAAAGATTATTTGAATGAAAATGATGCGTTTGAGAAATATTTAAGACATAAAACTGGTAATGATACCATTAGTATTAAAGATGCTGTAACTAAATTGACTAATATAAAAATAATTGACTCCTTAGTAGATAGCTCAAATACATTGCTTGTAGAAAATGTTTTAGCCTATTTAAAAACAAAAAAAGACTCAACAAATATTTCAGTATTAAAATCTGAAAAACAAAATCCTAAAAATACTGGTTCTGAATCAGTTTTGAAGATAACCTATGAAATGTTAGAGGAATAGAAACAAAATAAAGTCTTTCAAAAAACAACTAAACAAATAGTAATTATTTTAGTAATTTTGAAGCTGTAAAAAATAACTCATGAAAAATATTAGTAGAATTGTCATTTTCACAATGGCATTAGTTTTAAGTAGTTGTGCAAACAAGTTTAAATACTTTGGTAATGATTATCCCGAAACACAAAATGCCAAAATTTATTTTAGAGAAGCTGATATTGAAAAAGATTTTGAAGTAATCGGTAAATTATATTGTGACTTTAAAGTAAATACCAAAGATTCAAAAGTACAACGCATTATTATGGATAAAGTAAAGAAGCATGGTGGAGATGGTGCTATTTTTGGAAACCTATCTATAAATTCTATAGGCTCTGTAAGTTCAACAGTTGGTGCCTCTAAAGGCTTTGGCAAAAGAACTAGAGTTGGTGGAAGTATTACAAGTAGTAAGGA
>TARA_B110001450_G_scaffold205459_1_pt1 | contig 16217 bp, 16 predicted proteins | sample TARA_B110001450 | Tara Oceans TARA_B110001450 (sample SAMEA4396538) | marine metagenome | biome: Polar Biome; feature: [SRF] surface water layer (ENVO:00010504); material: water (ENVO:00002006), including particulate matter (ENVO:01000060) such as... | depth 5 m | reverse complement strand
ATTCCACCACCACCAGTAGAAATTATTTTATTTCCATTAAAACTTAAGACACCAGTTAATCCAAATGTTCCCGCATGTTTTCCTTTTTTAAAACTTCCTAGTGCTTCTGTACTGTCTTCTATTAGAGGGATACCATAAGTAGAACTTATTTCTACTAATCTGTCAATATCTATAAAACCCCCTAAGACGTATACTGGCATTATTGCACCAATTTTTTTGCCAGAAGTTATTTCTGTAGTTATCGGTTTTTTATTAATTAATTTAGTGATCGTATTATTTTCTAACCAATTTTGAAGTAAATCAATATCCATTTGCCAAGAATCTTCACAAACATCTATTAAAGCAATTTCTGCTCCTGAATATGAAATAGCATTTAATGTAGCTACAAATGTTAGATTAGGAGCTAAAACAATATCATTAAAAGAAACACCAGCAAGGTTCAAAGAAACTTGTAATCCAGCTGTTCCATTCATACATGCGATTGCATATTTTACTCCAGTATAATTTTGAATAGCTTCCTCAAATTTATTAACATAAGCACCTGCAGACGAGATCCAACCAGTATCGAGACAATCTTTCACATATTTCCATTCATTTCCGTTTATATTTGGTACTGTTAATGGTATCATTTTTTAATTATTTAGTTATTTTATTATTTATTTTCCATACGTTAAGACCTGTTTTCCTTGGTCTTTGAGTTAAATCTTTCTGTTCCATATCATAATTTGATTCATAAAGTACAGAAATTAATTTAAAGTCATTTTTATTATATAGATCTTCCTTAATTCTGGAGTTTATTGATCTTTTAAGCTCATCTGAATTTTTCCCAGTTGCATCAATCACTAATAAATTTCCTTTAGATTTTAATTTTGAATTTATTAATTGAAATCGAGAGCCACAATAATAATAGACTTTTCTATTGGTTATTTGCTCTCTAAATGTATTTTCTATAAATGGTTGATAAGTACAGTTTAACAAAAGAATATCAGAATCATAATTATCAATAACTATCTGTGATAATTTAATTAGTTGACCTGGAATATTATTATTCCTTGAGTTTATATGAATTGTACTAACAGTAATCAAACTAATTAAAGTAACATATAATAAAAATTTAATATTTTTTCCTGCCCTTATAAATAATGGATAAAAAAGTGCTATGGTTACAGGAACTAAAAATAATGTATGCCTAGTTGGACCGAAAGAGGTTTTACCTAAAAAAGCTAATACCGTAAAGACAAATAACGAAGAAAGTCCAAAAATATAATACTTTGAAGATTTTCTCATTATTATCATTGAGGTAATAATAAAAATTATAATTAACCAAAAAATTATACTTATAAATTTAAAATCAAAAAAGATTTCGTTAAAATGATAAAATATAGAACGAGGAAGAAAAGAAAAATAATCTATCAATTGATTAAAATAATTGTTATTTTCAATAATAAATTCATTATTGATTCCACTATTCCAATTTATTCCAATTTTATCATGAATCCCTGTTACTTCTCCTCTTTTACTAAAAAAAAGAAAAGAAGAAAATACAGTCATTAATAAGCAAATAGATGGAAATAAACTTTTAAAATCTGGCCATTTTTTTTGATCATAAAACAGTAAAAATTTACATAAATAATAAGATGGTATTAAAAAAATAACTTGATAATTTAAAAGATAAAGAAATAACAGAATAATTGTATCTTTTTTGAATGAAGAATCATCATCTGTAGCTAGGGCAATAATTAAAATAGTAGATGAAAAAATAAATGCATAAGGCATGTTAGATCCCAGATATATTAAGCTACCTATACTTCCAACAAGCAACATCATTAATAATCTAAAAAAATGAATATGTTTATTTTTTAAGACAGAATATGCTTTGCTAATAATAATTATATTAATTAACAAGTTTATAAATAATACATACCACAAAGAATATTGTGCATTATCAAAAAGCAGTAACCCAGGATAAAAAACATATGCTAATGGTGCATAGGTTGAAGATAATGGAGTCACAAACAAGTACAGAATTGGTTTAATTAAAAACTCTGGAAAAAACTCTGGAAAAAAAGCAGCAAATGAATCATAAAACTCACTGTAATCTAACATAAAAAGATAGTCTATAGGAAAAAAATTATCGTTATTAATGAAGTTATTTGATGAGAGATAAGAAAAAATAATAATTACAAATATCCATAACAATAATTCATATTTTTTATACTTAATCATAATACTTTCCAAATTTGATTTTTCTCATCAACAAATGCAATAGCTAATTTTGAGAATTTAATAGAGTTAAAATAAACTATATTATTAAAGTTCTTTTCTAATTTTGTGTATGCTAAACTTAGGTGTGTATCTCTTTTAATATTAAAGTTATATGAGATTTTTGATAAGATTGAATGTAATTTACTATTAAAAAAAGGCAAATCATTAGGAACTAATCCAATAGAATTAAAATAATTATCATAATTAATTCTACAACTAAATTCAGCATTTAGAATAGTTAAATCTTTAGAAAATTCTTCAACTGTCGAATATAGATTAGGGGTCAAATCATCAATTTGACCCAAAGTAATATGGAGGGGGAAATCGGTAGTTCCATTTTTTATTTTAATAATAGTTCTTATTAAATTTATTTTATGAATTGAATCTTCATCAGGCATTAACCACAACCAAAAACTTTTATCATGAACACTGTATGCCATTATTTTGATATTTTAATTCTATACTTTTCACTATCCCAATTAACAATTTCAGATACCTGAGACTTTGTCAATACTGTTAACTCTTGAAAGTTACTGACTCTTTTAATTATTTCTGAATAAGCTTCTAACTGTCTTATCATAGCCAAAGAAGGTTTGCTTTTGATAAACACTCCAACTTTAAGTATAAAAATAAGATTATCATCACTCGTTTTGTTATTTAAAAACTCTTCTATATTTTCATAAATAGTTGCACTTTGTTTCATAAAAACTATGTGATCGGGATACAAATTCCAATACTCTAGTAATATTTCAGTAGAATTTGTTAAATGCACAAGTGATTGAACTAAATGAGAAGGAAACAAGCTAAATTTATTTTTAAAAACCTCGGATAATTTAAAATCACTATTGATAGCAGAAAAAGCATTATTTGTTATTATAACAGGTTCTAAGTATAACAATTTATCTAAGTCATTAATTTGATTTGTTATTGTATCTAAATTGTCTGAACAGAAAAATACACCATGATTTTTCAATAAAAAAACTTCAGTATCTTTATCAATTAAAATTTGATTATGAATTAACTTAGCTAATTGATCACCTGGTTTAGCGTAATCAATTATAGAATAATTGTATTCATAGCTTTTTAACTTGCCAGCTAATATAGATCTACAGTTTTTATTTATTAAGTAAACTATTGAGTTTATATGATGAATATGAACAATATATTTTTTTGGAATTGTACAATGAACTATAGTTTCAATAGACGGTTTTAGTTGATCTTTATATAAAGTATTAATCTTAAAATTAAAATTACCTTTTAAAACATTAGCAGTAATTTTTCTTAAATCTACTTCTGTGTAAATATTCTCTTTATATACATCTGAAAGCCATTTACCAGAAGCTTTAATTATTAACTTGTCATCCTCCTTTACAGAAATATTTCCACCTGCTCCTTGAGTAAAAAAAAGATTATTGCCAATTTGATGACAAATAGAATCTAATAAATTATTTGAATACATCTTTTATAATATTTAATAATACATTGAAATCTGAAAAATAATAATCTGAACTAAACTCTTTGATTTCTTTTTTCTTTTTTTGAAAAATAAATCCGGTTGCATTAATTGAAACTTTTGATCCTTTTATGTCTTTAAATAAATCATCTCCAATCATCCAAATATTTTCTTCATTAGATTTATTTATTTCAAGTTTTTCTAGGGCGATATTAAAACAATTTTCATTTGGTTTGTCTTTTCCAGCTTCTTCACTTGTTACTATGCAATCAAAGGAATGGCCTAATCCAAATTTAATAAGTTTCCTGAATTGAATATCAGCAGTTAAATCAGTCACAAGACCTATTTTAACACCATTTAATCTCAACTCATCAAAAACCTCATATACCCCATCAAATAAATTTGCAGAAATTAAAAATTTGTTCCAGTAAGTTTGACTCAAATCCAATGCAATTAAAACTTGCTGTCCGAGACCTTTAAGTTCAATAAATTTTTGAAAATATAATAATCTGTTGTGAGAAGATGCGGTGTTAGGTATCCTTTTTTTGATAATTTGTTTTGCTTCTTCATAAAGTTCTATAAACTCTGTTTCATCAATATTTAATAAATTTTTTACTTTTTTTGAAACTGCTTTTATTGCATCATTATGAGCTGAATCATAATCATATAAAGTATTATCTAAATCGAATAAGACTATTGATGGTTTTTTTATTTTTTTCATATACTAAGGAATTTACGTTGTTTTTCAAGCTGATTTAAAATAAGTAATTGAATTAACCCACTAGAATTTTTCTCCCAAACAGGATTATCTGAAAATATATTTTCTGACTCATTTAACAAGATCTTAGCACCTAAAGCTATTTGTTCAGAAGAAATATTACAGTTCGTTTCAATCATAATATTATTATCATTAAATATTTCTAAATTGCAATTTAAACCTAAAACACCCACTAAAGTTTCGTGAATTTCTCTATAATTAAAAGTGTTTTTTATTACAACGGTTAGTAAAAGTTTATTTTGATCAATTTTAGTAAAATTATTTAAATCAAGTTTTTCGTTTGTAGATAGATTAAATGTTATATCAGCATTTTTTTCTTGAATATTTATATAATTCAATGAATCTTTTTCTCGGATAATAATAGAATTTAAAACTGTTTCTACAGATTTTCCTCTTTTATGAACATCACGATTAACCTTCAATATTTTTCGTAAATTATCATTCATTGAAATAAATACTCTCAAGTCAAATAGATTTTCAGAATATGGGATATAAAGCGTATGAAGACCACTTGAGACTAATAGCTCTCTAGCAACTATCTTTTCAAGTCTTGTCATTCTTCCTGAAGAATGGTCGTAATGTCTTTTATAAATTGATTTATATTTTAATAAGTCATGTAAATCACTAGATAACTTACTTAAGTTATTGGCAAGTGGATTTAAATGTGTGATTATTGCCCAGTTTTGTTTTTTCCGATCCCAAAGATGATAATCATCACCTGAAATATGTTGAACTGAATTTTGAGGAAACAAATTAATAATTGAGGATACGATAGTATCTTTCCCTGTAGATGAGTCACCAGCTATTCCAATACTTAAAGGCTTTTTATTTATTTTTAGTTCATCTGATAGATTAACTCCATTGTAAAGTAATTCATACACTAAAAGAACTCCGATAAGTAAGCCAAAAGAACTAATTAATTCTTTTGGCTTATTTAAAATCATTAAAATATTTGAATCAAAAATATCTAAAAAAGAAGGGTTATAATTAAGTGACAATATGATAGAAAAAGTAATAGTAAAGAACCAAAACAACAATTTTCCACTATTATTTTTATTATAAAATAAAATTAAAAATGGAGAGAGCCATATTAGCCATCCTGGACTGGATGGAGTGAATAACAATATTACTAAAAAGGAAGAAGCTATTCCAGAATAAAGTATTGTGTAATTTATTACTCTAAATTTAAAAATTGTGAAAACTAATATACCAACTATTATAGGTGTAATAAAATAATTAATTGAGCCTAATTCAAAACTAAATTCAAGTAAATTTTTGATTTCACTACTCTTACTTAACATAACATAAAGACCTGATGAGTGATATATCACACATAATGTTAAGACTACTGCAGTGGTAAACCCAACTAAATTTTTAATCAAAGTTGATCTAATTTGTTTTCTTTTAATGAAAAATATCAAAAAGAAAGGAAAGGTTACTACTATTGAAAACTTAGCTAAAATTGCAAAAAAGTAAAATAAATAAGATTTATAATATTTTGCTTTCTTAATATAAAGTATTGAAATAAATAAAAATAAAATTGGTATTAAATCATTATTCCCTAATAAGTATATAATTAATATGCTTAATGGATTAAACCAATACATGTATGTGTATAGATTTTTATCCTTATTATTATTTTCTTTAAAAAAGAAGGTTAATATGTATAAAAAAAGAAAATCTGCAAACAATAAAGCTAATCCGTAACTGAAAGTCATAGAAATTCCTATAAATTGCCCTACATAAAAAAAAGGCAACAAGAATATAAACATTGAAGGACCGTAAGGAAATGAATCAAAACTATTAGAATTTAAGTACCAATTATTCCAAGGATCAATAGTTGGGTTTGCCAAATAATCGGCAAAAAAACTAATCAATTTATTATTGTAATCAATATTAAAAAAATATATGATTAATAATTTAATAATAAGCCCAAAAAAGATAATTAAATTTCTTTTTTGTTCTTTAGAATTTTTCCCAAAAAGAGGGGTGTTTTGTACAAACTGCATCTAATTTATATTTTTTAATTAATTCTTTATTTTTCTCTACGTATTCGATTAAATTATGACCCTGAAGCTCAGGAGATACCAAACAAGTTTTTAATTTTTTTTCATTTTTTAAATATAATAACTCAGCATAATCAATTTCCGGAAAAATATTAAAGCAGTCAATCCAAATCCAATCAGCATAAGATGCTGATTTAATTATTGTTTCAATAGATTCATATTCTGAAAACCTCAAAGCAGTCTTCCTCTTTACCAAGTGATTTTTCGTAATAAGGAAAGGAAAACTTTGATCTAAAAAAAAATAATTTGTTATACCATATTTATTTAAACTATCAATAATTCTCTGTTCCAGACCTTCTTCTTTAATATTAATTATTAAAGTACCATGATTATAGTTTTTTAACCATAAATCAAAGTCTTCATGATTGTTTGCAAATGGATCATGATGGATTACCAAATTATTATTTTGAGATCGTAAATCTATTTCTATTCCATATAGATGATTAGCCTCGTTAAGTTCTTTTATCGTATTTTTTCTGTGTAATATTATTTCCATTCAACTGTTTTTTTAATTGAAAACTATATTCAATTGTTCTTTTTATAAATTTAACTCTTTGATTTATTCCAGTATTCCATTTTGAGGTACCAAAGAGTCTTGGCCCAAAAAAGACTTTTATTCTTTTAATATTTAAATTTAGTTTTATAGCATTATAATAAACATATAAATCTAGAGAAAAGTCTATAGGGGGGTTGTCCCATGAAGACATAAATTCTTTTTTAAATACAGTAGGCTGAGCATTTATTTCAAATAAATTTACTCTTAATAAAATAGAATCAAATATTCCCATGCCTAAAGAAAAAATTCTATCAAGAAAACTACGCCCATATCTATTTCCTTTAACGAAATCCAAATTTTTATCTTTAGTAAATAGATCTATGGCTTTTATAAAGTCACTAGGGTGTGTTTGATTGTCTGCATGAGTCCAACCTATTATATCGCCAGTAGCCAACATTAATCCCTTTAAAATACCACCACCATAACCATTATTATTTTCAATATTTAAGATTTTTATGTTATTATAATCTTTAGTTAAATCTAAAAAAACAGATGATGAATTGTCCTTAGATCCATTATTAACGAATATTATTTCATATCCATCAATTGATAATACTTTTTTACAGTTAGCAATTAATTGAGGTAAATTTTCAGCTTCATTATAACAAGGAATAATGAGCGAATATTTTATTTTTTTATTTGAATACCGCATACTTAGAACCTAGAAAATTAATTAATGTTGAGATTGATATCGCAAATAACCAAGAATAAATCTTTCCATATTCATCGTTAAAATATGATATAATTAAAGTGTATAAAATCAAGCTAAAAATATAAATTAATATAAATTTAAAAAACTGCTTTTTTATTTGACTACTACCATTTTTAAATACCCAAGTTTTACCAAAAATAAAAGAGCATATTAAACCTATAACGTAACCTATAATTGCTGATAATTCAACCCGAATATTAAAAGAATTAAATAATTGGTAAAACATAAAATTTAGTAATGTTGATAGAGATCCGACCAATATAAATCTAAAAAATTGTTTATACTTTTTTGATATTAAAATCATAAATTTTGTTCTTCAGTATATTTAAATTATTCTTTAAAATATTTTGATCTAAACCTATTTCATAAGGGTGACTTTCCCATTTATGAAAACAAGATTGCCAATAATCATATGTTTTTAATTCAGTTGGAGTGCCCCAAGAAATATAGCTTTTTATTAAAAACACTTTGCATTTAAGATTTAATTTTAATGCCTCTTGAATAAGTGAATCAGCATAATATTCACCATTAATAATATTTTTATTTAAGATCAAGCTATCATAGCATTTATTGAATATTGCTTTATTTTTAAATGTAAACCCACCTGATATTACAGCATTATTGTAATTGCTTTCTTTTTTTTCTTTAACACATACGTCCATAATTCTATGATTCGAATCGTAATAAACCCACCCAAATGAATTAGGTGAAATTTGTGAGTATGGGTAGTCCTTTATAGCCCAAGAAATAACATCACAACCTTCAGAGATTAAGTTATCTAAATTAGATTGACTCATTATATATCCATTATCACAACTAACAATATGTATACTTCCATCGCCATTATTAATTTCATTAAGCCCCAATTTTATTGTAGTCGCTTGTCCATTAGTTTTATGATTAAGTTCTGTAAAAGAACTAGTCTTAAATTTTTTCGCTAGAGAATTAATAATTTCTGATTTATTATCTAGATCTTTTCTTATTATAAAATTATATGAACTAAATTTAGGTAATGTTTTTAGGGCTTGTTCAATCATAGGTTCACCAGAAACTTTTATCAATGGTTTTGTTTTAGTATACCCTTCATTTTTAAATCTTTGTCCTAATCCTGCCATCGGAATAATTAATTCACCTTTAATTTCTATTTGTTTCGTTGGTTCAATAGCCTTTCTAAATATTTTAGAATAATATTGATATTCTTCAAAATCTTGAGGAGTTCCCCATTGCATAAAATGCTGAAGTGGATAAACTGTGGTTTTTAAGTTGTTTTTGAAAAGATATTTATAAGCCATACTTATATAATATTCTCCACCAGTCATAATTCCATTATCTACTACATAATTAAGAGCCTCTTTTAAAATTTTTACACTTTTAAAATAGTAAGTTCCTGACGATGCAAATTCATTGGATTTGTCATTGGTAAAAGGTTCTTTCTCTTTGATATTAGTGATTATATTATTTTCTTCCTTTAAATAGGCATAGTTAGTTTTCCCAAGGGAGTGTGGGTGAAATCCTTTATATGCTGGAATACATCCAATTGAATTTGAATTACTAATAAATCTTTTAAAACTATTATAATCCCAATAACAAGTGAAATCACAATAATTTACAATCACCTCTTCCTCATCATTAAAATCTGAAATTATTTTTTGCACAGCATGAACGGGACCGAGTTTGTGAGAATCAATACCTTCAATAATAGCACTTGGGCAGAATGACTTAATAATTTCTTTCATCTGAAAATTTGGATCACTGAGATGATCATTATTACAGACAAAAACAAAACGATCAGATTCATCAAACATTTCATGGACATGTTGAACAAATGGCTTTCCTTCAGATATGATTAGAGGTTTTGGTACTTTATAACCAGCTCTTCTAAATCTTTCACCAAAACCCGACATTGGAATAATTACTAACATAAACTTGTATTTTTAAAAAGTTGATTTATTTTTTGATAGATGATTTATTTTTTGTCTATAATAGAAAAAAAAATTAATTAAAATTTCTTTTTGGAAGATCTTTAAACCATTTTTCATACAGCTTACTATCAGAAAAAATTATTACCCAAGCTGTCATAAAAATGAGCTGAATATCTAATAAAAATGATCTATTTTTCTGATACCACATTTCTAACTTCCCTTTATATGGAGAAATAACTCTTTTATAAAACTCATGCGGGTCCTCATCCTTAATATTAGAAATAAGTGATTCTTCATCTCGAAAAACAATCGAACCAATTCCTGTAAGACCTGGTTTAACATTGTATATTTTTGATTGAATTTCTTTAGAATATAGGTTAAAACTTTCATCTACTAATGGTCTAGGACCTATAAGGCTAATGTCACCCTTTAAAATATTTATTATCTGAGGCAATTCATTAATCTTTGTTTTTCTGAGGAATTTTCCTGGTTTTGTAACTCTAAAATCATTTTGAAGCGTAATACTACCACTACCTAGGTTTAGTGAATTCTTTAACATAGTAGCAAATTTCCATATCTGAAATTTAGAGTTATTTATACCTATTCGTTCTTGAAAATAAAAAACTTCACCTTCTCCACTTAATAATAAAACAATAATTACAATGATAAAAATTGGAAGTAAGATTGTAAGGGAGATTAAGCTGATTATTATATCTAACAATCTCTTTGATAATTTATACATATTTATAATTTTAAATAGTTTTTTTATATGGGCTTTAAGTTCATTAAGTTTAGAAAAACTAAGTTTAATCGAGACTCTGGATATTGGAATTTTAAAATTGTCTTATTCATAAATGATTTTCATTATCATAAACTGAGTAGTCTGTATTTGGATCGGCATAAACAAAATGACTTGGGTATAAGCTTTTTGTTTTTTCACTGGGCATTTCCATATATTTGGAACCATATCTAATTTCAAGATATTTTTCAACATTACAAGGAACAGGAAGTTTAATACCGGAAAAATCGACTAGCCGGGGTTTACCTAGGAATTCTTTTAAAAAGGAAGTCTTATTAAATCTAGCCCGCCCGAAGAAATGACCAACATTAAGAGTTTCTTTTTTATTAAAGAATCTAACTATTTTCAACAATAAACCTTTTATTCTACTGCCTATTATTGGCTTAAAAATTAATAATGTAATTTTTTTAACATTATTGTTTGTCTTATAGCCTCTTTCTGCTAATGAATTTATTGTTAATAATCTTGCTGAAAAATACTGAAAGTATCTAATTATTTTATTATTAGGTGTATTATTGAGACACATAATATCAATATAAAATCCCTTATGCATGATCCTGTTTTTTGAATCCTCTTCTATAAATGTAGTTCCATTCATTCTAAGTTTTGTAAAAAACAAAGGCCATTCTGTTGTGTTTTCTTTTTGTAAATAGAAGTTTTTTACATCAAGTTTTTTCTCACATAATTCAATAAACTTAATATAGTTTTCGTAGTTCATAAAAACATCGAAATCATCATCCCAAGGAATAAAACCTCCATGTCTCATAGCGCCTAATGCAGACCCTCCCATTAAATAATATTCTATTTTATTTTCTTTACAAAAACTATTAAAATATTTAACTATTTCTAAAATTTTATTTTGAACCTCGGAATGGTTATTTATCATATTTTTTTTGCTAAATAATAAAATTTACTAAAAAAAAAATTTAATAGTGGTATCTTGATTAATGCTAAAGTTGACGATCGTAAAGCAAAAAAAATATATCTTTTTAATTTAGCTATATTTTTATTTTGAACCCATCTATGTGGATGTGAACTTAATATTATTGATTTAGTTTTATCATCTATTAATGTTAAAACATTTTTCAAATTATTTAGAGATTTATTAACTGAAACATCTCTATCATTTTCAGAAATACTTGTAATTAACTTCCAGTCAAATCCAGCATCTGAAATATACGCTAATTCTTTATTTATAAATTTTTCAGGATTAATTACGATATCTGTAATATCAGAAAACTTGTTTTTAATTTTTTTATTTCTAAAAAAATCCTTGTTTGAAGACCAACCATTTCTTTTCATAACTGGATTTCCGTGAGGACATATTGTTTTTACAGGTTGAAACAATTTATTAAATTTCAAGATTGTTTTTTCAAACTCTATAATCGCTAAATCATAATTACCTTTATTTGAATCTAAAACATCATAGTGATAAGTTACTTCATGACCAAGGTCACATATTTTTTTTAACAGTTTCACATTACTTTTATTCTCAATTAAATATGACTGAACATAGTATGTAGTTTTAATATTATATTTATTTTCAATCTGAGCTATTTTTAGTGCCTTATTAACATTAGTTTCCACATCATGTTTAATAATTAGATACCTTGAATTTGTTTTTGCTGCCTCCAAAGCATCAAAGGCTCTTAAACAATTTATATTTTTATTTTTTATTTCTGAACAAAATCTATCCCATTCTTTAAAAACGAACATATATTTTTTAAATTTAATTATTTTTAATTATTCTTTTAACTTCTGTTGTTGAGGTTCCCGAAGTGTATTCGAAATAAACTACTTTAGAACCAAATTGATTAAGTTCATTTTCTAAATTGTTCCATAAATCAGAGCCTTTCCAATCATTACCAACAAAAATTTTATCAAATTTAAATGTGTGAAATGCTTCTAGTTTATCTCTATTAATTTGAGGTACTACTTTATCAACATACTTTATTGCTTCAACAATAGCCATTCTATCTTTGAGATTAATAATAGGTTTTTTATTCTTGTATTCTTGGACCAACTCATCAGTACTTACAGATACTATTAAATAATCGCATTGTTCTTTTGCTTTCTTTAAAAGATTTAAATGACCTATGTGAAATAAATCATAAACTCCTGAAGTATAGCCAATAACTTTTTTTTTCATTTTATTTTCTTATTAATCTTAAAAACACAAATTTCCTTATTCTATTAGACATAAATAACTGAATTATAATTCTTATTATTACATTGTAACTAAATTTAGTAGGTGTAATTATTTTATTTGTTAATAATAATTTTTGAATTCCTAATTCACTTTTAAAATATTTCCAACCTGCCCTTCTAAGAAACATTTTATCATCAATTCGTACTTTAACAAGAGTGTCTTTTAAATTACTAAATATAATATTCTTCAAATACATCCGTATCCACAAATAATAATCTTCATTACAGTACCAATCCTTATAGCCTCCTGCTTCTATAACTTTATTTTTATAAAACATCACAGTCATTTGATTAAAAGGACATCTAGATTTTAAATATTTTTTGATCTTTTCATCGATTAATGGCACTTCTCGTTTGGAAACAATATTATCTATATCATCAATGAATTCCTCAATTTGACCACCTACTAATGAAACCTCTGGGTTATTTGCTAGAAAATTATATTGTAATTCAAATCTATTATGAACACTTATATCATCACTGTCCATAAGGGCTATAATCTCATTAGTGCATTTATTTAATCCTATCCTTCTTGCATTTCCGTGTCCTTGATTTTGTTTTAGATCAATAACTTTTAAAAATTTATAATTTAACTCAAAATCAGAGATTATTTTTCTTGTTTTAATTGGAATTGGCCCATCTATTACTAGTATAATTTCTGATGGTAATAAAGTTTGATTTATTATACTTAAAAAAGCAGCTTTAAAATTATTCGAATCATCATTTTGATAAACTGATAATGAAACAGAAAAAGGCTTTGTCATTTCTATATTAATTTAAGGTTTTTATTGTTGTTTTTTTCAAAGTCTATATATTTTAATAACAAAACAACTAAAATCCATGCTATTGGATGACCAACTGAACCAATAAATAAAATCTTAAACAAGAACATCAAGATTATTATTTTAGAATCTTTCGAGTTATACCAATATTTTTTTAAGCTTTTTAAAATATATCCTAAAACAAATAGAAACCCTATTACTCCAGTTTCAAGAATTATATTAGACAGAAACCCACTTGATCTTGTTCCTATGACATTACCCCCTCCGTAAAACTGGAAGTATGAAAATTTACTCACATCAATTCCAGTCATATTTATCGCTTCGATAGATCCAGCATACCAATTGCCTAATCCAGCACCAAATGGAAATTGTATTCCATAAAGAAAAGAGGAGTAAATTGTTATTAATCTATGTCCTGATGTGTTTGCTAAAAAAAATAATATATCATTCCAATTACCGATTTCAATTATGTCGCGAATAAGATCAACAGTTCTACCTCCAGTAAAGGTTAACCCAGAATAAATTACTATTGTAGAACTTAATAGCAATAACATTATTGACTTAAATTTCATATTCAATAATAAGAATAATACCATAAAACCAATCACCATAAATGATTGAATTACCATTAAAAGATAAAGTGTAAAGAAAATATCAGATAATAAACGATATTTAGGTTTTATATAAACATATCTTAATAGAATATAGAAAAAAATTAATTCATTACCAGCTCGAGCAGGTTCACTAGATAAAAGTCTTACACCTCTATTGGCTTCAATTAATGCAACAGAACTTCCTCTTGGAATTAAAAATTTTATAATATCGTCTAAAAAATCAACTAAATTAAAATATTGAAGCAAACCTAGTGTCAATAGTATTATAAATATTATCCTTATTAATTTTATAAATTTAAAGATCTGTAGTTGTGAAATACTTAATACAAATGCAAATGCAAATATAGTATTCATATAAGATGCAATGGATCTTAATGAATCAGTTGGTCCTAAAAAAAATAATGATAACGCCCAACAAAAAAAGAAAAAAAGAAGAACTATAAAAAAACCTTTAGAATAATGTCTTAGAAAAAATACACTAGCAATAAAAGCCCATGGAAAAATTTCAGCAGATAATAAGTCAAAAGTTACTGATGGAAAAAACATCATTAACATAAAAAATAATTTCCAAACATTAAACATTTTTACATGTTTTAGTTTATCCTTTATATTATAAGTCAAGTGGATTTGATTATTGTGTTGATTTATTTTCAATGATTATTTTATTTTAAAAAAATATATAAGACGAGTCGAACCAAAAATTAAAATTGAAATACTAATTAAATTAATACAACTATTGAAGTCAGTAAAAGATGTCATCCAAAATAATGGAATAGTAGCGACTATAATAGATGTCAGGTTGATTATAAAGACATCTTTTACTTTATTTTGGGCTAACATCAATGATTGAAGTGGAGAAGTTATAGCAATAAAACTTAAACTAGATGACAATAATAACAATTCATTTTTGTAGTCTGCCAAAGATGGATTAAGAAATGAAACTAATTGATTTCCGAAAAAAAAATATATTGTAAGCAATGATATACTAGAAATAAAAACTATAATTATTATGGATTTTTTTTCAAAAGATAGAGTATTTTTCTCTTTAAATTTTTTAACAGCATAAGGAGCAATTACTATTGAAATTGCAAGTGGAAAAATTAAAACTAAACTAGATAATTTAAAAATAACTGAAAATTTTCCTATAAATTCATCAGTATTGAAAGTTCTTAGTATCCAAATAAAATATGTTCCGGTTTCGAAAAGAAAACAAATTAGTGGAAATATAAACCAATTAGATAACTCTTTTTTAAAATGACTTATGTTAAAATTCTTATAATTAAAAATTTGAATATGATCGCTAAATTTGAATTTTTTATAAATTATCCAAAAACAAAAAACTGCTGCTAAAATATATGTTGACACTCTAGCTATTAAAAACATATTGATGTTTAATTCAAAAAAAAGATAAAAAAAACAAAGAAATGAAATAAAGAATAGTGCAGGAATGTAGTAAATCGATATTGTTCTATTTAGTATATCATTTTGTGCTCTAAAAAATGATGAAATCATAATAACCAATATAAAGGGAGGTATATATAAAAATGCGTATAGAGAGTTAAAAAAATCAATTTTTATTTCTGAAATAAAAGAGTAACCAAAATAGAATATAACTGTGCATAGTGAAGCAAGAAGAGATGTAAAAAAAGCAATATTAAGATTCGAAATAATTTTATTATTTTTTGGATCAATAATATCCCAGTTTTGTTTTTCAGTCAAAGTGTATGAAATTTTCTCATCTATTCCAGATTTTGCTATAAGAATAAAAAAACTACAAGTGGAAATAAAAAATTGATATTGGCCAAAAATATCAAATTTACCCATCTTAGAAAGAAAAAAAGCAACTAAAAGACTTGTTGATTGGAAAAGAAACATCCCACTTAAAGTTAATAAGATCTTTTTTGATATATTTAAATTCATAAAATATTGTTTATTACTTTATTTATCATCTAATGACTTCACTTGCTTTCGAAGTCCACTCGAAGAGAATCTGTGATCTCTCGAATTGTAATAGCGCTCTATTCCTTTTTCTTCGCAATAACTTCTACCAGTAAAGTTCTTT
>TARA_B110001450_G_scaffold256772_2_pt1 | contig 16234 bp, 17 predicted proteins | sample TARA_B110001450 | Tara Oceans TARA_B110001450 (sample SAMEA4396538) | marine metagenome | biome: Polar Biome; feature: [SRF] surface water layer (ENVO:00010504); material: water (ENVO:00002006), including particulate matter (ENVO:01000060) such as... | depth 5 m | reverse complement strand
TATGCTTTATTTGTTCTGAATGTGCCAATCATATGGAATGTCAGGGTCAAAGGCAGGTTTACGTTCAATTTCACTAGGGTCATGCGGGATAGAAGCACAATTAGCAACTATAGATGAATGCACTCCAAGTCCTTTCCAGCCGTTCCAAATCAACGGTGGCACGGTTAACAAAAAATAATTCTCTGGAGAGAGATAATATTCTTCTATGCAACCACGAGTTTCACTACCGGGACGATCATCAAAAAGAACACATTTTATCTCACCATAAATCGCGGCATAATTAAGTGTCATTTGTTTGTGAAGATGCCAAGCTTTAATCGCTCCAGGATAAGTACAAGAAAAATAGATCTCGCCAAACTGAGAAAATGCCGGCGAGTCTGTTCGTAACATGTGCATCACCTTGCCCCGCTCGTCAAATATCTGCCTTAATGGTGTTAATATTACGCCTTCAATCATAGCAACTCCGGGAAAAAGTCTTGCAGTTGAGCGCGTGAAATACTTTCCACATCACCACCAATCATAACGGTTTTATACCATTCAGCCGTAGCCGAAAATGTTTTTTCAACACCCCAACGAGAATGCCACCCCATGTCTTGGTGAGCCTTATCACAATTGAGCTGCAGTAACCGTGCCTCATGGTGCTCGTTTTGAGACCCAACAATTTCTACACTGCCACGACCTAGCGTTTGAATAATAGATGTCGCTACATCATGCACATTACGCACCTCTGAAGTAGACGGGCCAAAGTTCCAAGAACCACCATATTGCTCTGGCTTCTCATATAAGTTCGCAGCCAACATTAAATAACCAGATAGTGGTTCTAAAACATGTTGCCAAGGACGCGTGGCACTGGGGTTGCGTAGCTTGATTGGTAGTCCATTTTCGATAGCGCGAATACAATCTGGCACAATGCGGTCTGCAGCCCAGTCACCACCACCTATAACGTTGCCCGCACGGGCTGTTGCGGCTCCCAACATTGGCCGAGAAGAGAGAAAAGATCGAGAATAAGCAGAGAACACAATTTCAGCGGCTGCTTTAGAGGCGCTGTATGGATCATGTCCACCTAGCTGATCATGTTCACGATACCCCCATACCCACTCAAGATTTTCATAGCATTTATCCGAGGTAATATAAACCAACGAACGCACAGCACTACACTGTCGAACTGCATCTAGGAGGTTCACTGAACCCATTACATTGATATCAAAAGTAAGCGCTGGATCAGCATAGGATTTTTTTACAAGCGCTTGCGCTGCCAAATGAAAAACAATCTCTGGCTGAAAAGACTGCATTGCGGCATTCAAATCATCAGCATCACGAACATCACCCAATACGTGATTTATTTTGCCTTGCATGCCTAATAACGTAAAATGGTTGGGTCCTGGTTCGGGTGGTAGGGCATAGCCCATCACCTCAGCGCCTAGCTCTTTGAGCAAAAAAGTTAGCCATGTGCCTTTAAAACCAGTATGCCCTGTAACCAACACACGCTTACCGTGAAATGATTCAAGCACCTCACGCATATCTATCGCATCCACGGCGCATCTCCTTTTTCGTATAATGAGTTAAGCAATTGATGTTCACGGCTAGTATCCATAGGTTGCCAAAAACCATTATGTTCAAACATCATCAACTGTTCATCTTTAACTAATTGGTGAATGGGTTCTTGCTCAAACACCAAATCTTCACGATCATCTAAGTAGTCAAATATCTTAGAGCTCGCTACAAAATATCCCCCATTAATTCGTCCAGCGGCTGCCTGCGGCTTTTCATTAAACTCTAGAATTTTGCCATCTTCACCACACATCATTTCACCAAATCGACCTGGAGGTCGCACACCAGTAACCGTTAGTATTTTGTCATGCGACTTATGAAACTCAACTAATTGTGCAATATCAACATCGCTCACACCATCGCCATAAGTGAGCATGAAATCTTCACCTTGTACAAAATCTTTAATACGTGAGACTCTACAACCGGTCATCGAACGCACTCCAGTATCTGCAAGCGTTACTTTCCAACCTAGTTCATCATGGTTATTGTGATAATTCACGCCACCACTAGCGCCTAACGTAATGGTAAAGTCACGCGTATGTGATTCATAATTGAGAAAAAAGTCTTTGATAGACTGTCCCCTATAACCTAGACAAATAATGAATTCTGTATGACCAAAGTATGCATAGGATTTCATAATGTGCCAAAGAATGGGATAAGGGCCAATTGGAATCATAGGCTTAGGAATATCGTCTGCAACATCACGAATACGCGTACCATAACCACCAGCTAAAATTACTACTTTCATATCGTTCTCGTGTCAATTAATGATTTATAAAGGGTTAGATAATTTTTTACAGCAATTTCTGCCGTAAAGTTTTTTTTAAAATTATGAGCAGCTGTATTCCCCATCTGCATTCTTAGCGGTGCATTATTGCAAAGCTCTGTAATTGCCAGTGCAAGCTGCTCAACATTAAGAGGATTAACCAATAAACCAGTCTCACCATCAATCACCTGTTCAGGCACTCCTGCTAAGCGAGTAGCAATTACTGGCTTAGCAAGCCCCATAGCCTCGAGCACCACATTAGGAAAGTCTTCATCTGCAACAGATGGCAAAATCAAACCATCTAGCAGCGTCATAAAATCCGCAATATTTTTTTCATCACCAACAAATTTAATATAGTCATTTAATGCATGTGAATTAACAAATGAAACAAGCTCATCGCGTAATGGTCCATTACCTTCAATCAGTACTTTAAAACGGTTTGAACCATCACTCGACTGCTTACTAATATTTAATATTGCATCAAACAGCACTTGATGTCCTTTACGTGGTGTCAGTAAAGCTACTACGCCAAATATCACTCCATCAAAGCTACTCAAGCCAAGACGAGCTCGAGTTTCACTCAACACCTCAGTACTTAATCTACTAGGAATACCGTTGTGCAGTGAAGTTATCTTGTGAGCAGGCAGGGCCAGTACTGATTGAAGCTGATTTGCTGCTGCCTTAGATCCCGTAATAAATAGATCAACCGACTTTACTACAACACGATCAACTGGATAATCAACCAAACGATAAAATCTGCTGTAATCGGTAGCCAAGTTATTAACCACCATCACAATCTTGGGCACCGCTGCAATCTTTCCTGCGATAGCGGCTGCGCGTGAGGATAATTCGGCTGGGTAGCCTCCGTTATTAATATGAAGAATATCTGGTTTAATTTTATGAAATAGACGCGTTAATGCAAATACTTCATATGCCAATAATGGCCAATGGACCATCATCCTAACTAGCCTCATCAGGATACGACGCCCAAGTAATGGGATCCATCTAGGTAGTTTAGACACATCGGAAACATCAAAAAAATAGAATGGGTAAAGTGGGACAGCAGAATGCACTCTACGAGCATAACCCGAAGCATATTCGGCTGAATATACAAAACTGAAGCTTATATTATAAGCTGCCTCCAACTCATCCGAATTAAACAAAACTGCGAGCATATTTTCACAACCGGCAAAAAATGAGCATTCGGAATGGTAATGTATTTTTTTCACAGAAAAATACTCGTCTATTTTTTAGTATATATTTCAAATTCTGACAAGTCTGGATAAGGCGGGTTTTCTATCTGATCCTCATTATCATCCTTCATCATTGTTAGCAGAAGATGTCCTCTAGCAGCCTGTTCTGGTGCCATGTACACGTTCCAACCAAGCGTATCGAATGTGTCATTTGCCAACGCCACACCTGGGTGCCTACCGTCAAAACTTGCAACTTTAAGCCACTCAACAGCTTCTAGGTCATCTGTAAGAATCGCTCCACCCCGGCCAAGAGGCAGTAACTTTTTAATATGAAATGACAAGCAATGAAGGGAGCCAGGAATATACATATTTCTACGAAACCTTTTTGCGCCATCATATATAGGGTATGGCTTAAGCTGATAGATTCCAGACCACTCCACATCTTCAAATCTAACACTACCGCCCGCATGAATAATTGAACAAGGCACCGACGGATATGTTCTTTTAGGGATAGTAACTTCTTTGACTTTCATATATGCGCAGGCTAACAATAATGCAGATGTGCAACTATCAACGGCAACAGCATATTTACTGCCGCAATATTCAGCCAACGCCTTCTCAAAATTTCTTACTGTGTCAAATGGATGCATGGAAACAAATCCTTCCTTGAAATTTAAACAAATATTTTCATTAATCTTTACGATGCTTACGCCCAGAAAAAACTGTTCTTTCTTGGCCTGCATCATGAAATACACCAATCGACCTAAGATTCACTTGTGGAAATAACGCGCTAATTTCAATCGCTTTAAATATACGCCACGTACCCTCCACGGGGACAGGCCCGGTACTTTCAATGATGAAAAGAAGCCCATCATTATCAAGCACCTCCATTATCTTATTTGCTATTTTAGGTAATTCATTATTATCTATACCTCCCAAAACACAACAAATAAAAACCACATCAAAGGAAGAAATTAGATTCTCATCAAAAATATTTTTTGAATAGAGGAAGCGGGTACGTGGGTGGGGAGCCGCTATTTCGATTAATTTCTTAGTCACATCTACCCCAATTGCGCTCCCATCAATCATCTCTGCCAAATCACCCGTAAACCTACCCGGCCCACAACCATAGTCTAAAAGGTTTTTTTCAGAACCATACAATTGCTCCTGAAACAACGGATAAAGTATTTCTTTTGTACGTTTAGTTACATACTCGTAATCACTAGGCGGATGCCTACCATCAATCACGGAATATGCTCCCAGCTCGGCTGCACTTGCGTTCCAATCAAACGTTCTCTTTCTAAGCACACGTCCTTTTATTTTTCGCGGTATCGCTTTGGGATCTCTTATTATACTCAGTAGGCGATCAAATAGTCGTGATTTAGCCACTGCAGCGGTATTTAAAACATCTATACGCTCATCTTTCATTAGGTGACTCCATGATTTTTTCGCTTGTGCATTTTATGTGCTGTATTCAACCAACTCGCATTTATTGGACAATATTAATAGTTAAGTTATAAATCCTATCTTTTTTCATTATGGGTTCAAAAATCAAGTAATGGGGAGGAGAAAATACCCCATATATTCTTTGTATCTCAATGGATATGTGTCTGCAAACCATTTAGGCAACTACAACTTTAACCAATTGAGGCTAAGGCCGACAAGCGTCGAAATAACAAGTCCCTAGTGAGTCGCTTTTCTAAACTAGGGTCGCTCCTGCTACACCAACTCTGTAACAATAGCGCCTTAGACATAAGCAGAGGCGGCTACTCAAAACTTTCAGTCCATGCCTGATCATCAGCGACAAGGGCATCTGCTAAGCTGAACAAGATTTTTTCACACCATGAAAAGACCGACAATTGTTGTTTTTTGCGAGGTAATTTTAGTTCAAATGAATGGCTTTTGCATCTAAATACTTGCCATCAAAACATTCTCGACCACATATGATCTTGGGAGTCGCCAGCGTATCTTTATGCAAAGTCTCTAATGATTACAATAATTATTAATTTATTTTTTTAGCTAAAATTACGCTACAACAAAATAAATCATAATTCTTTGGAAGAATTGAATTTAACGCATAGGCTATAACGGTAAGCGGAAATATAAACATTATTTGAAAGACATAATAAAATTTATTTTTAGGCGCAATATTTTGAATTAAATAAGAAACAAGTAGTTGGCAAATAGTAAGGAAATGCGTTGTTGTTTTTTTATATTCAATCACTTGGAAACCATTTTCTTTTAAAAGGTGAGTCATTCCAAAACTTGTATATCTGGCGAAATCATAAGGAGCCTCATGCTCACCCCAAGCAAAAGGAATGGACATCAAAATAGTTCCCGAAGTTTTGGTGACACGATTTATTTCTTGCAGAATTTCAGGAAGGTTGAATACATGTTCAAGGACTTCAAATGAAACAACTGAATCAAACCTGTCGTTAACAAATGGTAACTTTTTACCATCAAAAAAATAATCAATCTTGCTGTCAAGATGATCATGTCCGCTCACCTCGATATCGCATCCAATATATTCATCTGAATTGATAAATAAATTTTCATACGGTTTCGAACCACAACCAAAATCAAGCACACTTCCTTTCATCTGCAGCGCAAATTCATTTATATATTTGAACAGACCACTATGAACTATATAAACTGGATTAATAATAAGACCAAAAAGAGTTGGTTGGAATTGTTCTTTTTTTATTCTTGATTTTAACATTTTAACCAAATTCATATTTTTGACCTTAATAAAACTTTAGCTCTGATTGATTTCTTGAAAAAATATATCATTAGAAGTTGAGTTCTTTGTTGCTTTTGAGGTCAAAAAACTATACTTGTAATCATCGTAGCGAATTCGATTGGGTTGTTTCATCACAATATTTTCGGGATTCTTTAATTTATCTATATTATAGATTGATGCATCAAGATAATCGGCAAATAACTTAATTACTCCAACTCTACTATTCGGGTATAACACTTCCATTTCATTTGTATAAATGAAGATACATGGCTTGACGTTGAGCACCGCATAGTTCAATGCTGTGCTATGGTGTGTTATCACAAATTCCGCATCCTTAACTATCTCCGCTGTTCTGAGCCTATAAATTTCTCGATCACCAAATGCGGTAGTATTAGGATTAGTTTTTGGGTGTGCTGCAATAATTACTTTGACACCGTATTGTTCTTCTAAAAGGGTAAAAAATCGATTAAGAGATTGATAATAATCGTGAGGATTTATTGTCTTTTTACCATCCAAGATAAGATCAGAGTTATACGGCATACTAAGATCTAAAAAAACTGCGTATTTTTCATCAACAAATGAATCATCACTCTCCTTTAAATGCATGTAATGATCATAGTCAGGTGAATTGAGCTGTTTGGTTTTTTTTGCAAATTGTTCAGATTCTCTTAGCACTGAACCTGCAGTAAACACAAGATGGAAGGGTTTTATAAGTCCTAGTTTTTTATAGCTTATCAAACCAACCGTATCAAATAACGACTGAAAAAAACCGAATGGTGCTGTTATTAGCTTATTTACTGCTCTTTGCAATATAGGCGCAGTCTTAGCTGGCACCTCTCCCCACCTGAGAAAGACCATCTTACGTCTGTACTTACTAAGTAGTTGATATACCAACCTAACCTTCCAGTTGAGTGTCATCAACATAACATAAACTGCATCGATATTTTCGCTACGCTTCACTAGGTTTTCAAGGTCGCGATAGCTTTGCAGCACCCGTAAATAATTTACATCTAATTCACCAACCTCATTATGCTGCTCTCTTGTAAGTGCCACTACGTCCCAGAATTCAACTTCAACCCCGTTTTCAATCAAATGATCTATAAAGTAGTCCCTGGCATATTTGTCAGTCAATTTTACCCATGAAACATAAATGACTTTTTTACTCACAAGAGACATCCATCGCCGATAATCCGGTTCTGCGCCATTGCGTAATGTGAATCGTTCAACATCAATGCTTTAAATTCTCTAATTATGGCCTCCAAGTTTACCATACCTCTTTATCCCAATTCCTTGCTATATCCTTCTAGAACCGAAACGAAGATGCTGTCGAATTTCTTCCTTGTAGCTTCGTTCACTCTACATATCCTAGTTGCTTCAAAATCTGGTTAAGCTTTTTATTTGCAACTACTTTCAGGTTGTCGTCAAACTCCAACTCCCAGCTTCCAACTAATCCTCGCCGAAAAGTACTCTTATAGGCAGTATGGCCTCGTACAGGATTGAAATTCTTGGGATGTTTAGAAATTTTGTTTAGGATATTTTTCACCTCAACCATAGTCAGGCTAACGCCAAAAAATTGTATAAGGCTTGCAAAAACATCTTCCTCATTACTCCTTAGATCTTCATAGGACAAAAAATAAAAATCTATATCTTTCGTATTTTCTGCTAGATCAAACCAACCATTGATCCAAGGAGGGAAAATTTCGATCACCCACTCAAGTGAATGTGCCAAACCACTTACTTTGGGAATATTTTTATAGTTAGACTGAAATCTATCCGATTCCACAGGATTATGTTGCAGAACATGATAATAATTCGAGACCACAATATCTCTTGGGTCCCGATACATAACCAAGATCTTCTTAACGTTAGCTTTTCTTAAAATTGCTAAATTGGGCTTATTGGGGTTGATATGTGTTTTTATTGATGAATATCCTAATTTTGGGGACCATTTAAAAGCGTCATCAGGAAGGTCATGCTGCTGGATGACTTTTGAGTCGCCACCAAGTTGTCGAGGATTGTAACCAGGAATCCTAGCAAAAAAGTTCTCAACCCACGTTGTTCCACTTTTCGGAAAACCGGCAATAAACAATATTTTTGATTCCCCCCAACTAAAGCCAAAAAATGACAACAAGTCATTAATAAAGAAAACTCCATAATAAAAAGGCCTTTGGGCAATTTTTATTGGAATCTTTAAAAAGAATCGCATGTTAGAAAACCATGCCTCTATCGTAATTTTTTTCGTCACATGGAAAAACCATCATCAACAATCAAATTTTGCCCCGTCATGAAACGCGAACTGTTCGTCAATAGAAAGAGCAACGCTCCTGTTATATCTGTTGGGTCTAACATACCTTTTGAGCCACAGTGTTTACGATATTCGTCTAAAAATGAACCCGCCTGATTATCAAAAATTCCTCCTGGACTCAGAGAGTTCACTCGGATGCCATCATCTTTGAAATATTGCGCGAAATACCGCGTCAAGTGTAAGACAGCTGATTTAATAGCGGCGTATTCGACAGGCGTGGTCATTGTTGTGCCTGTATAAATTTCGAAACGAGGAGTGAGCGTAGCGTAAATAGACGACATATTTATTAAATTTCCTCCGCCTTGTTCTCGAAACGCCAAACAAAACTGCTGCGCGACCAGAAAATAACCACCCAGGTGCATGTCGACATTTTCACAAAAATCTTCATAGGTGACATTCTCAAGTTTGGCCCCATAATTCTTATTACGTGGGTAGGCATTATTAACGACTGCATCAATACGGCCATACTCAGCACGTACATTTTCAATCAACTCTAGTATTGATTTTTTACTAGTAATATCAAGTTGAGCTGCCATTACAGAACCAATTGAATCTTCTCCGACATCTTCCGCAACGCGCTCTGCAGAATTAAAATCAATATCAGCTGCTATAGCAACCCCACCATTCTGAGCAATAGCCTTCACAAAAGCCTGCCCTAATCTGCCTGCACCACCAGTTACAACTATTATTTTGTTTTTTAGCATAAGGACTCTAATTTAAAAAAAGTTTTCCATGACTACATCGAATATTCATAAAGTAACAATCAACAATAAAATTATTGATTAATGTGTTTTGTCTTTGGTCTACTCATAATCAATAAGGAACTATTTAATTGGCTCTTGTGGCCACTATCAAAAAAGCCGAAGATTCTAGTAGCTTAGTTACTTTTTCAGCAGAACTCATCAGCGAAAATTTCTCTAAACTAACTAAGTTCTCGTGCAGAGGTATCAGACTCATAGATTTCAAGCCTGCTGCTTCAAGAAGTAAAATAGCATTAAAAGGAGTGAACTGTCTCCAATTATCAAAACCGTCTGGATTCCAATGATCGTCGTTTGTGCCATCAAAAAGGTCCAGATTTTTTGATATTTGTAATAACTTTTCACCGATAGGTTCTTGCTTTATATGCTCTAACATATCGATGTTAAGGAACTCATTTTGTTTCCATACCTCTAACTCCTGAATGAGCAGCGAGAGGTCTCGAGCTGTAAGCTCAGAATCATGATACTTACTATGAGAGTTAATGTTGAAAAGCCTATTTCTAAAACTAATAACAAACTCAGCGTCTTTCGATAAACAATTTCTAATACTAGGCATTGTTAAAGATGGTTTTTGAAGATAATGAACGACCCCCATCATCGTTATACAGTCGAAAGTTCCAAACTTACTCAACTGCTGCAAACTCGACTTATCATTTAAATCGATATTGGAAAAAAGCATCTCTGGATTTTGTGTTTTAGCAAGTTTTATCATAGTCTTTGAAAAGTCAACGCCTACTCTACGACTTGTTTGATCAAGCTTACTCAGAAAACGACCATCACCACAGCCTATATCCATAATCGAAATAGAGCCGCGTCGAGAGATCAAATCATTGACCATATTCAATCTTATCTTGGCCATGGAATCATTCTCTACGTAAGAATCTGATATCCATTTCTCTGCGCCTTCATCAAAGTACTCTTTATCTTTATTAATCATTTCTTTTTTTATCCTCTATATAGCTTCCGATTCAATACAAAAATTCGCAATTACAACCCACAAATTAAGATGGAAGCTCTAAATTAAGTTCTTGTAAAATCTCTGTAAACGCGCCACTAGGTTTATAGTTGCAGCCTTTACCTGTTTTTATTTCTTTTACCTCAGCTACTAGTTTTGCAGTATTTTTCCTGAACATTTTAGATTCTTGAAGGCCTAACGCATCCATTAATGAACCGATTTGCTCCATAGGATTCTTAACGAGGTTTTCAAAATCAATCTTGTGCGATTTAATCCCAATATTTGCAATCTCATTTTCCAAACTAGTGCTTTGAATAAGAGCGAAAAGACATGCTCTATCCAAGTCACTTAAGGACAGATACATATTTTTTGCCTCTATAGGAATCACAAATGGAATATAGAACTCGGAGTCCCCAGACCTGATTTTTGCTTGATATCCAGGAATCAAATTTGTTTGGCTTTTGAGTTGCTCGTCAGACAACCAACCTTTATCCATTATTTCAACTCCAACATCCCGCCAATCTCTTTTGACGTAGATTAGCTGCGGATGCGGAACGTTAGAAGTTATAAAATCAAGTGAATTCTCCATATCATTGAAGACTATAAGAAAAACCGAATTTGAACCCTCAAGATGCTCTAAAACATCTACCCGACGATTTCTCGCTTGGGCCCGGGTCAAATGTTGCTCGCTTTTAATATTTAGAATGTAGGATTTATCTTGTTTTCTTAAATTATAGGACCGTCCCAATATTAACTCTGAGTAGTGATTATCCATTAAAGCGAGGTACAAATCTTTAAAGTCTCGAGTGACAAAAGGTTTGTCTTTATAACCTGCCATTTTCTGTGCAATCCCTAGCAAATCTAACGGCTCTTCCAACCCCTCGACTTGTTTACAGCTAGCTAGAACATTAAAAATAGTTGATTTACCTGACCTAGGGAGACCTAAAATATAGAGCGTTTGCTTCCATAATGGCTGGTTCTTCCAATATTGCACACCTATTGGTTGATTAACTTTCTCAGAAGGTAATTTCACCTCTATGTTTCCTTATTTGTGTGCAGACACTCTGCTATTTTGAAGTCCATCAACGTGTCAATATCAATCGCTCGTTCAAGTGGCACATGCACCGCACGTACGCGGCCTTCAAAGGTCGACTCATGTGTCATAACAAAGGCAGGCCTTATCACATAAGCAACTGTGGCCATGTCGTATACTGGAGGCGAATCTTGCCGGCGTGTTACTGCCGTTGGCGCCGGTATAACTAAACATACCGTACCATCCTTATTTTCTTTAACCATATTAAAATAGGGGCTGCGATGAGCATCAGTAACGGTGATCACCACATCTGCTTCACTCTTTTCATATTCATCTAGACAGTTTTCGATATCTAGTGGCAACCTCAGCGGTGCTGTGCACGGTATAGATACCATCACATCTGGAAAAGCGCCTTCTTTTTCAAGCAAGTAATTTAAGGCATGTCTCCAGGCCAACCACTCTGGGCTAGCGTCGCTCGAGAGTTCTTCTGGCCGCATAAAAGGTACCTCAGCACCATATTGGAGAGCTACATCTGCAATCTCTTGTGAATCGGTCGAAACAATAACGCGCTCAATTCGCTTAACTGTTTTTGCGTGCTTGATAGACCAAGCGATAAGAGGCTTGCCTGCTAATGGCCGAATATTCTTCCCAGGCAACCCTTTTGACCCACCGCGCGCAAAGATAAAAGCAACTGCTTTCATAAACTATAGCTCTCGTGATTTATTAACATTACCGACTTCTACTTGCCTCTTGGCCTTAGCTGACAATCGTGATGCCTCAATAATTTCCAACACCTTTAACCCATCTAAACCTGTAACGAAGGGCTTAAAATCCTGTTCGATGCATGAAATAAAATTTTTCCATTCTGCAGTATAACTATCATCACGAGCAGATTGATGCTTATAAGTTTCCTGCCAACCTTGTGCTCCCGATTTCCACAACTCCACTGTTCCAGCAATACCATTCCAGCGTAGGCTACCTAACTTACCAATCGCAGTGCAAAGACGAATAGTATCTTGACGAATAAAATCGAGATTTACTGAAGCTATTAGTGGTCTTTCAGCGCCATCGGCACCGAACCCTAAAAGCAAATGCGCTGTATCCTCTACATCAATCTCAAGATCGCTTTGCTTACTCAAAATTGCCTGCACCCAATCTACCTCTCCAAAAATCCAACGCAAATAATCAATCTCGTGGCTCAATTCTAGCAATGCTCCGCCGCCAAGGACATGTTGAGCTGAAACACCCTGCCGATAGTCACTATCAGGTCGCCAAGATGGCAGGTACTGACCTATTTCGCTACGCACGGACCATATACTACCAATCACGTGACTATCAATCATGGTTTTGAATTTTTGCATAGACTGTAGAAAGCGAAGATTGTATCCGATTGCCAAAACCGTATTTGTCTTTCCGCAGACTTCAATCAAGTCTGTAACACCGTCACTTGTTGCCGATAGTGGCTTTTCTATTAAAAGATGGACACCTGCCGCCGCTAGCCATATTGCAGTAGAAATATGGAAAGTTGCAGGACTTGCAATTACCGCTAACGTCGGCGCGAAATGCAGTGCCTCAGCTTCAGTTGAAAAAATATGATCTGCACCTTTAGGGATAACTAAGTCAACTTTATGTCTGAGCACGGCAATTTCAGCCTGTGGCAGTAGTTCTCTCGCTACCCGAAGATGCCGCTTACCTATACTCCCGAGTCCTACAATTAAGATGCGGTTGATCATTATTCACCTTTAGCTTGATTAGGCATACAGTCGCTGAGAAGCGCGTCTACCATTGGCCATTTGGCAAGTTCGATATCTCCCAGCAATAATGAATCCCGTGCTTGTTTTAATCCATCTCCAATGAAATTAAATAAATTTGCTGTAGCCACTGCATCAACCCTTGGGTCAGCAAGCCCAGCAGCCATATGTGATGCGTTACCAGCTCCACCGGCCAATATAATAGGCACTGACCAATCCACTGGCAGTTGATCTAGTAGAGCAAGATCGTACCCCTGCCCCGCACCATCACGGTCAATCGAGTTTAAGTACCATTCACCAACAGATCCGCAACTTAGTTGTTGCAATTCATCTACTGCAATACGATCCAGCTCATGAGAACCAGACTCGACCAGCACTCGATATTCATCATCTCCAGTTCGTTTTAGATCCAGTGAACCAACTACGCATTGCTGACCAAATTCTTCTGTTAATTCTTTTAACAGCTCAGGCTGAGTAAATATTGGAGTGTTGACAACGACCTTATCGGCACCAGATCGAAGCAAGCGTCGTGCGTGATTGACTGAACGCACACCACCACCAGCAGAAATAGGTACAAAACAACCTTCCGTGAGCGCCTCCAATGTCTCACAAAAAGCAGATTGATTACGCTCACCTCGCGTTACGTCTAGGACCAATAACTCATCAATAAAAAAAGATATATGCGCAAAATTATAATTTTTCTGAAGCCATTCTAAATTCCCAACCTTTTGTAAGCGGAAATTTCGACTCAGCACGAATTGACCATTGTCGTAAAGTAAGGTGAATATAATCCGTTTCTTCAACATAAATTCAGTAGTCCAAGAAATTTTTTAACAGTTTTAAGCCATTAGTTTGGCTTTTTTCAGGATGAAACTGCGTTGCAAAGATATTTTCATGCTCATAGGCTGCCAAAAAATCTTCCCCATAATGACATATCCCACAACGCCCAGAAAGTCCACCTACACGCAAACGATAGGAGTGCACAAAATAGAAATCAGATGACGGTGCAATATCCTTGAAAAGAATACTTTGATCTTGACTACACACTTCATTGAAGCCAATATGCGGCACTTTTAGACACCCCATTGTAGCAACCTCAAATCGTTCAACTTCGGTAGGTATTAGCCCTAAACCTTTGGTCTCACCATCTTCTGTGCTATGCATCGCTAAAAGTTGCATACCAAGACAAATACCCATTATCTTATGCCCTTTACCTACTACGGCTTCTAAAATAGCCTCGTCCAACCGATTGTCCCGCAATGCTAGCATCGCCGTGCGAAACGAACCAACACCAGGGAGAATCAGCACATCAGCATTTGCAATCTCCGATGGAGTAGAACTCACGACAGGATTGTGGCCTAGATACCGTAGCGCGCTACAGACAGACCAAAGGTTACCGATTCCATAATCTATAATCGTAATACGCTGACTCATAGCTAAGAAACTGTAAAACGCGGTTGCCAGTCACCATCAACTTTTATGAACAATTCTTTGTTTGCAAATTTATCTATTGTTTCAAGAAATAGCTCTATAGAGATACCAAAATATTTGGCATATGCCTCAAAACTCGCCCTTGGTGGCTTGTTATCATAGACCTTAACTAGATTCACTGCTTGGTCCCTAGTCATCGCTCCGCGTCGGATTTCTATACCCGCATCTTGAGTTGCTCGACCAAAGCCAAACTTTAAATACATAAGATAATAATGTAGAGAAGCCAACTCTTGGTCATTCTGAGAGAAATTAGTGAATGTTCCTGAAACACCATCCTCATATTCCTTCAATCCGCAAAACTCCTTTGCTACAAGATAATTCCGGTAAGGATCCCAGTTTTCATAATAACTCATATGCGTTAGTTCAAAATTAGTGCTTTTTTCAAATTGAGGAGAATCAAACTCAAACCAGTACAAATCTTTTTTTGATAAACCGGACATTTGTATTACCGTATCATAGGCGTCGCTAAAGTAAGCTTTCTTTATATAGTCAATGCCATAAGAAGCTATATTTTTTCGCTCCGTACTCCCTCCATACTCTATTTCACCATCTTCCGAATAAAACACCAGACTGATCCCAAAACTCTTAGCAATTCGAAGCACTGCGCAAGTCATAGCCAACATCCAACCATAATAGCCTTGCCCAAACTCTAAAAATCCAATTCTATCAAGTGTTCGCATTGACTCTACATTGGGGGTAACGTGTAAATGTTCAAAACCGCTATTGATAAAAGAAATAAGATTTTGGTCTCCCAGCCCAAGAGGCATTGGCGGCCTAATGGTTAAACATAGTGCATTAATGCCATAGCGAGTTTTTAGAGTATGGGCAACATAAGAACCATCCTTGCCACCACTACAAGTAACTATGCAATCAAACTGTCCTTTATCTCTGTGTCGTTCAAGTAATTGAATTAATTCTTCTTGACGGGCATTCCAGTCGAGAACTTTTTTTTCCTCCATCCATTGACAGGCATTACACCAACCCCTCGAATCAAATTCAATCCGAGGACGCGTAGCAGTATTAAGACAGTTTTTACACCTGAGTAAGTTTACAGATTTCATTCTAATTCTAGTTCCTTGTTATATCTAGGTTTTCGTTAGCTTCCAATAAATCATTAGGCCGACCGACATCCAGCCAAAGCTCATGCATTGGGTATGCCACAGTACGCTTGGCTTTTACTTGTAATCGTTCAAATAGCATAGGCATATCGCAATGCTCATTTGCTATTAATTCTTTTAAAACCTCTGGTGATAGCGCATAGACACCAGCATTAATATGGCTGCGTGCTACTGGCTTCTCTTCAAACCCAAGAATTTCAACACCTTCCATTTCCACTACGCCAAATGGATGCTGCCATTCATGAATGCGGACCGCCATGGTTGCGCTTGCTTGATAGCGATTATGGAAATCCAACACTTCTCCATACCGTATATCGGTAATCACATCGCCATTAGTCACCACAAACGATGCATCTGGCATAGGGTTTAGTAAACTCAATGCTCCAGCAGTACCTAGTGGTGATTGCTCACGCACATAATCAATCTTTACGCCTAACCGTTCACCACTGCCAAAGTGATCTTCTATAATATGGCCCAAGTGATGGATAGCCAGCACAAAGTGATCAAACCCTTCTAGTTTGGCACGCCCTATAATGTGCTCAAGTATTGGCTTACCAGCCACTAGTACCATTG
>TARA_B110001450_G_C17668024_1_pt1 | contig 16253 bp, 16 predicted proteins | sample TARA_B110001450 | Tara Oceans TARA_B110001450 (sample SAMEA4396538) | marine metagenome | biome: Polar Biome; feature: [SRF] surface water layer (ENVO:00010504); material: water (ENVO:00002006), including particulate matter (ENVO:01000060) such as... | depth 5 m | reverse complement strand
TGTAAGGTTTTATAAGCCCAATTAACATAATGTTGAAAAACATTGTAAGAATCTTGTGTTTTTCTAATTAAATTAAAAATACTAGAATCATCATAATTACTTATACCATCAATTTGATTAATATTAGTATTACTTGCATTTTCTTGACAAGAAGAATTATCATCTAAAGAATTACGTAAAGAGGTAATATAATCAGAGAAAGTATTTTTAGTATTTTTATTAATAATATAAATATCATTTAAAATAACATCTTGTTTTTCTTGAGAATATTCTTTAATTAAATTATCATAATCGCTATTTTTAAATAAAGTTAATAATCTCTCAATTTTACAAATAACTTTACTTTGTAATTCTTTATAAGAAATATCTGCAAATTCAATTAATCGTTTTTCAAATATAATAGGTAAAATTATATATCCTATAAATTCAATAATATTATTTTGTTGATTACCTGTAATATTTAAGTTATCTAATAATTCAACAAAACTACTATCTTGTGCCATAATACTTGCTCTTCTATTATCAACTTTACATTGTGTAAATTCTACCTTATGTATAATTTTAATACTATTTATATATTCGGTTAAACTTTCTTGTTTATTAGTTAATAGTAAATTAAAACAAGGATCTAATAAAGAAAGATTATTATCTATTTTAGTTTGGGTATTATCAATAATTTGTGGTACATTTATCTTATTTTCTATTGATGTTAATATAGCTTGATTATTTAAAGAATTATTATTTAATAATTCTTGTATCTTATTAGTAATATTTAAATTATTAGATAAACGTTGTTGTTTTATAGCATTTATATTATCAACTATATCATCGACTATATTTAAAGTACTAGTAAGTTTGTTTTCAAAATCTAAATATTCATTTTGATTTTGATTTTGTTGATCTGTAAATAATTCATTACCAACATTAATTAAAGTTTGATTTAATGATAAATCAAAATTTATAATACTTGTTTTTATATTTTCTACTTTTTCATTTATATCTTGTTGATTAGTAAGTAAAGTACCATTGTTATTACTATTTGGATCACCTATCACGCGAGTTAATTTATTAACTTGTATAGATGCGGTATCAACATTTCTAACTTCATTCATTTATGTTATTATATTAATTAATTATCATTTATTTTACTATAATATTTATCAAATTGAAAAACTAATCCATAATTAATATTTTTTAAATCAAATAATTTCCCATAAGTATCTAATAATTTGATATGCAATTTTTGTATATTAACTGGACCATAATAACTTCTTTCTTTTTCTAAAAAATTTGAACTTGATTGTGTTCCACCAAAAGCAGTAGAATATAGCCGTGATGTTATTTGTAATCTAGCTAATAATGATTTAGCTAAATAACTATTATCTTTAAATGCGACATTTAAAGCATCGGAATAATTACCTACATAATCATCAACATATAAATAAAAATAATTTTGTTGATTATTACCATATGTAGAACTTGCTTGTAAATAACCATAATAAGTAATATCATTACGTTTATAAGTATCATAAAAATTAATTTTTTTTGATTTAGAATATTCTCTAAATCCTACCGACCATCCAAAAGATCGTTTAAATTCTTGATTTAATGAATTAAAATCTACTTCATATTCAAGCATTTCATCACTAATTAATAAATTTTTATTTGTAATATAATCACTTTGTTCTTGTGAAATTAAAGAGATTGCATTTTTAATAGCAATATATTCAGTTGGAATAAAATTACTACTTGGGTCTATTCCATTCTCAACTCTTATTTTGTGATAATCTATATTATTATTTACATCATATTCTGCTTCACTATTTATTTTATTTACTTCATTATTTCCTAATAATATTCTTTTTAAATAATCATGATATGTTTTAACAGTTAAATCATCTTTAGATGGAAGCATAAATCTTAAAGTAGGCGGTTTATTATCTGGAGCCATAATAGGTATTTCATTTGGTATTTGAAAATATAATTTATTCCATGTATCGCATTCTAATAATGTTTTAAATCTTATATTAAATTTTCCATTTATTATATCTATACCCATTTTTAATAAAGAAAAACTATTTCTCTGTGAATCTAATATATCATTAATACTATCTATTAATGTATTAAAATCAGGAGAACCTGTTACTAATTTTATTGTTAATATCTTTTTTTTTATACCATTTTCATCTCTATCAAATTCTTTTAATAATTCATTACCACTTTCATGATAATATGTTTCCCAACCATTATACATAGTTATAGTAAATTCATTATTTTTATTTTCATCAGAGAATAAATTTTGTACGTTAGGAATCTCTGTAGATAGCAATCTCATACTAACAACATTATTAATTGGATTAGGTAAAGTATAAATAAAATCACTACTAGAAGGATAATTTTCATCTCTATAAAATGTATCTATTGCTAATACTTTACTTACTATTGTTTGTTCTAGAGGATTAATTTTTTTATTAAATTCAATATTTTCATCTTCGTCTATTTCTTCAACGTCTCTATCTTCAACGTCTCTATCTTCAACGTTTTCATCTTCAACGTCTCTATCTTCAACGTCTTGGTCTTCATCAAATTGTTTTTCATTATCGTTTAAGTATTCATCTAATAATAATAAAGCTTTATTTTTAGCTTTTTCAATAAATAAAGCTAAATTATTTTTACCTTCAATTAACATTTTAGTTTTTAATAAATTTGCTGAACGTTTTATATCTTCTTCTTCAGCACCAGCACCTAATATATCTAGAATTTCATCAAAATCGTAATCATCTATATTTGCATCAATACTCATTATATTTTAAAAAGTATTTTATTTTTATTTTTATTTATAAGCAAAATATTATTTTAATTATATAATAAGTATTTTAATTATATCAGTATTATCCCATAAAATTGATTCACCCAAAATACTTATCAATTCGGTTATCATAACAAAATGGAAGCAAATAACGATTGTCCTATCTGCTGCGAAACATTTGATAAAAGCACAAGGTCTATTATCAAATGTGAACATGGAGAATGTCAATTTAAAGCATGTAAAACATGTGTTAGACAATATATACTAAATTCACCTTTAGACCAAAATTGTATGAAATGTCGTAAATCATGGTCTGAAAAATTTATAGTTATTAATTTAAATAGATCTTTCGTCACAAAAGATTTATCTCCTCATAGAAAACAAGTAATTCTTGAAAAAGAACTTGCCAGAATACCTGATACTATTCCTATTGTTGAGAAAATAGAATTATGTAAAGATGAAGAAAAAGCTATAAAAAATATAGCTGAAGAAATAAATATATTACGAATATTAATTCATCAAAAAGAAGTTCAGCAAAATATTCATCGTTCCAATATAAGAAAAATTAAACAAAATAAAATTGAAGAAAAGAAATTTATTATGCCTTGTCCTAATGAAGATTGTCGTGGATTTTTATCTAATAAATATTATTGTAGTCTTTGTAAACTACATACCTGTCCTAAATGTATTGAAATTATTGGTTATAATAAAAATGAAGAACATATTTGTGATGAAAATAAGGTTGCTAATGCTGATTTAATTAAAAAAGAAACTAAACCTTGCCCCTCATGTGGAGAAAGAATATTTAAAACAGATGGTTGCGACCAAATGTGGTGTACTAAACAAGATTGTAACACTGCATTTAGTTGGAAAACAGGTGAAATAGAAAAAGGAGTAATTCATAATCCACACTATTATGAATTTCAAAGAAACCAAAATAATGGTGTTATACCAAGAAACCCAGGAGATGTAGCAGATGGTTGCGGTAATAATTTAATTGGAATATATAGTCTTAACAAAATAAAAAGTAAATTAACAAAAAATAAAGAATTAATAAAAGTTCTCTTAAATATACACAGACTTATAAATTATATAATTAATGTAGAAATTCCAAATAAAAGAGCTATAATTCAGGAATTAGAAGATAATCAAAATATTAGAGTTGAATATATTATTGGTAATATTGATAAAAAAAAAATGGCTACATTAGTAAGTAACAATTACAGAAAAAGAAAGGAATTTATTGAATTGGTTTACATATTTGAACTATTAAGTAATATCGGTATTGAAATGTTTAACTCATTAATTAATAGTAACAATAATGACGACAATTTTATTATCGATGTTATTATTAATTTAAATAATATTAACAACGTTCAAGAATATTGTAATAATCAGTTTATCAATATTGGTATTACATATAACCATAAAGTCCCTCAAGTTACAGACGACAGAGTTATAATTAAACAAAAATTTAAAATGAATGAATTAAAAGATTAAATAAAATAAATATATAATATATATGTTAAATGCTAATTGTTTTAAAATAAATGATATAAAACACAATCCTAATGATACTATTCAACATATTTTTTTTATTAATGATAATAATCAATCTTTACAAAGTCGACTCATTAATGACTTTGCAAGTGGTAGAGATAAAATAAGTAAATTAAAAGTTAATCCACTATTTAGTAAAATGCATCATGATAATTCACAAGGTAAAATGTTAGAAAAACACGTATATCAAGAAAGTGTTATTAATAATGGAAATAATAATGGATACACTACTATAATTACAAAAAAAAGCCCTAATGTTAAACCAAACACATTACCATTAACAAAATTACTATTAAATGAATTCGTTCATGATTTATCAAAAAAAAAACATAAAAAACAAAAAACAAAAACTAAAGACAAAACAAAAACTAAAACGAAAAACAAAACAAAAACAAAAAATAAAAACAAAACTAAAGACAAAACTAAAAACAAAACAAAAACTAAAGACAAAACAAAAACTAAAACTAAAAACAAAACAAAAACAAAAACAAAAAATAAAAAGAAACAAAAATAAACACACAAAATAAATAAATTATAATTTATATTTTATTTATTTTTATTTATAAACTTTTATTTATAAATAAAAATTTATAAATTTTTAATAATAGAATGAATTTTTTTTTGTTGTTCATCTATTATATTTTTTAAATTATTTTTTATAGTTTTTGCTGTATTTTTATCTAATCTTTTCAAATATCTTGGAGAACAATACATTATATCACATACCACATTATCTTTATATACACATTCTATATATGAAATTCTTTCTTTTTTTATTTCTGTTAAATAATTAATTAAATTTTCATAGTTATTTGCATCAAATATTACTATGTGTATACAATCATTATTTTTTATATTATGTCTATAACCATCTATTTCATGAATAAAATATTGCATATTACAATTATAATTTTCTGCTTGTTCTCGTCTATTTCTATTATAAAACATTACATTTTTTTCTTTATTTTTGTATAAAGAGAATTCAACAGTAAAAACCATATATATATATATATATGCTAAAGTTAATTAATCTAAATTATTGTTGTTGCCTACATTATGTAGGTAAATTTTATTAGTTAATAATGAAATATTAGAATTTTTTAAACGAGAGATACTATTACTATATTTAATAGTAGGGATTAATATTTTTGTGTTAGATGTATTTTTTTTTATACCTAATAAAAAACAATAATTTGTGTTATTATCTAAGTAACAATCCCAATAAATAAAAAATTTATCAAAATTTATTTCATTATTTAAATTAAATATATCTAATATATCAGTATTTTTATCATTTTTAACTGGCTCTAAAATAAAAATTAATAATCCATTCTCTTTTAGCATTTTTTTTATATTTTGAATACCTTCTTTCCAGTTTAGATCATGTTCCAAACATTCAATACATATTATTGTATCGAAATATTCATCATCAAATTCTAAATCTTTAACTGATAATATATCTCTTTTACTTACGTTATCATTTAAAGTTACATCTGTTATATAGTATTCACAATCAGTAAAGTAATTTTGTGTATTATTTAATAATACACCAACATCTAAAACTTTTTTATCATTAAAATAATCTGGATAACATATTTTAATATATTCTATTAATTCAATTACTTGTGAATACATATTAATAATATTAATAGTAATATGTATATTTTTATATTTTAAAATAAAGTATATTTATAAATTATTTAAAATAGTAAATAAATATAAATAGTAAATAAATATAAATATAAATAGTAAATAAATATAAATATAAATAACTAAATATATAGATATAAATAATGTTTGCATTTGATCCAAAATTAACTATTTTTATACCACATATTTATAGTAATTGGGCAAATGCAAATAAAATAAAAGAAATATTTGAAAATTTACAATTTGGTATTATAGATAAAGTTTATTTATATAAAAATAATAAATCAAAATATAATAGTTATAAAGCTTATATCAGTTTTACTCTATGGTATAAAACACATCAAAATATAAATATTCAAAGAAATATTTATAATAATAAAGCAAAATTAGTTTATGATGATCCTTGGTATTGGACTTTACTTAGAGCTAGAAATGAAAATAATTATTTAGATCTTAAAAATAAGGTAAATAAAGTAAATAATGTAAATAACGTAAATAATGTAAATAACGTAAATAAAGTAAATAATGGAAATAAAGAAAATTATTTATATTTTAAAAATAAACTAAAAATATATAAAAAAAATATACAAAATAATAAAAAAGAAATAAAATTAATAAAAAATAATGTAACTGATTGTTTAAATAACATTAATTTTTTAGATAATATTACTATAATGACATCAATAGTTTTACTATCATATTTTATTAATTTAACTTATTATCAATTTTAACTTATAGTACAAAAAATAGATATTATTATTTATATTAATAAATAATAATATAAATCAAATAATCAATTTAATTTCTTCTACGTCTTCTTTTACCACCTAACATTTGGTTATTTTGTCTTCTAGATTGATTTCTAGATTGTCTTCTAGATTGATTTCTAGATTGATTTCTAGATTGTCTTTTTTGTTTTTTTTGACTTTTAGATTGTTTGCGAGATCTACGTCTTCTTTTAGTTTGTTGTTGATTTTTATTTTGTTGTCTTTTATTGCGTGATTGACGTCTTCTGCGACGTTTACCACCAGTTAATCCTGCATTTTCTGCTAAACTAGTTAAATTAAATGCCGCCATTATATAATATAATTATATAATAATTTTTTATAGAATAAAGTAGAACAAAATAATTAACTAAATAAAGAAAAATAAAAATAAAGAAAAATAAACAAATATAAATGAAAATAATAGAAGTAAATAAAATAAATAAAAATAGATATGGTGAAATTTTTACGCCAGAATATTTTGTAAAAGAAATGTTTAATTTATTTTCTTTAAATGAAAAATTTCAAAAACTTTTAGAAAATAAAGATTTAAAATGGTTAGATACTGGTAGTGGTACAGGAAATTTTTCTTTAATTCTTTTTGAAAAACTTAATTTATATTTAAAAAAAACAATAAAAGATGATATTGAACGAAAAGACCATATAATAAAAAATATGATTTATATGATTGAAATAAATATTGATAATATAGAAATTTTAAAAACTAAATTTGGAGATAATGCAAACATATATCATGCTAATTTTATAGAAAATAAAGAGATTTTTAATGATATAGAATTTGATGTTATAATAGGTAATCCACCATTTAATTGTAATGGTATAAAAAAAACACCAACAAATAAAATAAAAAATAAAAAACAAGATGGAAAAATGGTTTGGATGGATTTTGTAAAAAAATCAATATCATTATTAAAACTAAATGGAAAATTATTATATATTATTCCATCTATATGGATGAAACCAGATAAATATAACAATTATTATTATTTGTTACAATATAAAATTCATTATTTACATACATTAACGAATTATGAAACAAATAAAATATTTAATAAAGAAGCACAAACACCAACTTGTTATTTTTTATTATCAAAAATAAAATCAAATAATTATATTAATATATACGATAAATCTATTAATAAATATATTAATTATAAAATTAATATAAATAATCCAATACCTTTATTCGGACAATCAATAATAAGGAAATTAAATACGCATTTAAATAAAGTAGGATCTTTAAAAATTTATAAAACAAATTTACCTGGTAAAAATATAAAAATTAATACTGATTGTAATAATGATTTTTATAAATATAAAAATGTTAAAACATGTATTTTAACAAATAAATATTATCCTGAATTAGTTTTTAATTACACTAATTTACCTTTAAAATATTATAATATACCTAAATTAATTTTAGCTCACAAAATGTATGGATTTCCATATTTAGATATTACAGGAGAGTATGGTATATCTAATAGAGATAATTATGTTATTCTTGGAAATAAAGAAAATAGTAATGACGCAAATAAAAAACTAGATAGTGAATATTATTCTCTCGAAGAATTAAAACAAATACAAAAATTTTTATCAACAAAAACTGCGTTATATATATTTGAATCTACTCGCTATCGTATGAAATTTTTAGAAAAATATGCATTTGATTTAATACCTGATATAACAAAATTACAAGATTTTACAAAAGATATACATGAGATAACAGATGAATATATATATGAATATTTTAAATTAGATGATGATGAAATAAAATCAATAAATAAATTACATAAAAAAAATTACGTTTTTTTTCCAATATAAATAAAAATATTATCAATATAATTAAATATTTGTCTAATAGATAATCTTTTTTCACTATCAGTAGATAAATTTTTTATTAACAACTGAGAAAATAATATAAGTATTTCAAAACTATTATTAATATTGGTATTATTGATATTGGTATTATTAATATTGGTATCATTATTAGTAATAAAAATATTAATAATTTGTAAAAATAATAAATTAATAGAAAATATATCCCAATATATATAATTTTGTTTTAAATCAAATAATATATCTTTATGTGATACTTTTAAATATTTTTTTAATACTTTCTTACATTCTATTTTATAGTTATTTATATAATTATTATCACCTATTATAGTTAAATTACTTATATATTTTATATATTTTTTTATATAATTATTATATATCTTATTTATATCAAAAATAAGTTTTTTATTTTCTATTTCTTTATCATTTTCACTATCTTTATTTAAAATATTGATATTTTTATTATCTACTTCTCTATCTATTTCTCTATCTAAATCATTGTTATTTTCTAAAATATTTTCTATTATGTATATTTCTAATGGATATATTTTCGCATCTAATGATTTAAAATAATATTTTAAATATTTATTTGTTTTTTCTATATTATTAATTAATATCGTTTTTTTAAAATTACACAACAAAAAATTATTACTATTTACATTATATACTATATTATTTTCTAATAAATCATAATGTACTAATTTATTTAATAATAATATCTCTATGTTTTCCAATATTAATTTATAACTTTCTATTATTTTTATTATCTCTCTATTTATTTCTTTACTATTTGTTTCTTTATTAGTCTTTTCTTTACTATTTATGTAATCTAATAAACTAATAGTATTAATATTATTATACTCTACTAATACATAATCATCATTTATTTTATCTATTAGTTCTTTATAATTTATATTTAACTCTACTATATCTATATTTTCGATCGGTAAAAAATATAAACTATAATTTATTATATTTTTTATTATGTAACTTATCGATATTTCATTGTAATATTCATATGTTTTTTTTATCAATTTTTCTTTTTTATTTTCTTTTTTTAAACTATTATTTTGCATTACTATTTATTATATTAAATCTATTTTTATATAACTTTTTTATCTTTTCTGATATTAGTTTTTTCTCTACTTTCAGTTCTAATAATCTTTTTAATTCTTTACATATATCATCTTTATATTTATTACAAAAATCTAAATATCCTTTTGATGGTGTATAACATTCATTATTAATATTTTCTTTTATATGAATGTCTACTAAATCTATTACATCTTTATCTACACTTATATATTTTCTTCTCTTTACTTGTTTCTTCGGTTCATCTAAATTTTTTTTTCTAAAATAATATCTTCCTGCTGTATATAATTTATTTTCAAAATCTCCTTTATAATTTGTTTTTTTTAGTCTTAGCTTTTCACTTTCAAAATCTTGCTCTAAATACCATTTATCCCATGCTTCTTTGTAGTCTTGTCTTGAATCATGTGCATGTAATTTAGTAAATCTTATCAACATTTCAATTATATTATCTGAAAATTTAAATCTATAAACTTTAAAATTAGTATTGTTTTGTTCTGTTATTTCTTGTTGTTGTTCTGTTATTTCTTGTTGTTGTTCTGTTATTTCTTGTTCTTTTATTTCTTGTTCTGTTATACCATAATCTATTACTTTTTGATATTTATTATTGTTAACATTTTCTGTTATAGTATTGATATTAATATCATTATTAATATCAATATTATCTATTTTAGTAATTATATTATTAAACATATTTTTTGATTGTTTTTCTGTCATATTGTTCGACATAATACTATACTAATAAATCTTTATGTATCATAGCTTCAATTTTTTAAGTATTTTTAAGTATTTTATAAATATATGGATACATATGTTATAACTACTGAACCATATTATGATTACAATAAGAAGTCATATTTTAATATTTTGATTATTGATAGATACCCTAATGGACCTTTAAAATCTTTAGTTAAAAGTATAAATATATCTAAATTATCTCCTTTTCAAAATAATAATAAATCTTATAAATGTTATAATGCTATCTATGATTTAAATAATAATGTTCCTATGAATGCTGATAATTATTATGATTTATATATATTTTTATTAAATAATTCATATATTATTAATACTGAACTAACTAATATGATTGATAAATCTACATTTAAATCCTCTAAAAATTTATTATGTTTTATTTCTTATAAAAATTGACTTATAATATTTTACATATTTTACTTTATTAATTATAAATGGAAGATTTAAATAATAAACAATTAAATAATAATAACAAAGAAAATAATATGGTAAGTAATATAAATATAGAAGAAGACAAATTAATTAACCTATATATTTCTCAATTAAATGATACAGAATTAATTATTTATAATATTGCAAAACAGCATCTTGAAACTAGTTTTGATATCTCTAAAAGTATAGGATTTATAGAATGGAAAAAAATACATCTTGAAAAATAAAATTAATTTAATATTTTAGTATTTAATTAATTTTAGTATTTAATTAATTTTATTATTTAATTAATTTTAGTATTTAATTAATTTTATTATTTAATTAATAACTTTTTTATTCTTTTTCGTGTTTTATTTATTTTATTATTTAATCTATTTTTTTTATTTTTTAAACTTTTATTTAATTTATTTATCATTTTATTAAATTTATTACTTTTGTTAGTATATAATTTTATATATAACCCTAGTTTAGCTCCTATATTATATATATTTTTAAAATAATTATCTATTTCTCCATAATTATCTACGTAATCTATTAACTTTATATTTTTACTTTTACGATTTTTTTTATTTAGTTTTCCACCTTTTGCTGGTGCTGCTGGCGGTTTTGCTGGTGCTTTTACTGGTGCTGCTGGTGCTTTTGCTGGTGCTTTTGCTGGTGCTACTGCTGATTTTTCTGATTGTTTTCCTTTTAATTGACTTTCTAAATTTGAGGGAGCTTCTTTAGATGAAGATAATGATGATGATAGTGATCCAAAATTAGATGGTTCATTAACTTTACCTTCTTTATTAGTATATTCATTTAATAAATCTTCTGATTCTGGATCTTTTTGTATTCTTAAATCTCCCATTGGTCTCGCTGCATCAACTGCTTCTTTATTTAATACTTGTTTTCTTGATTCTAAATTTGATTTTAAATTAAACATACTATTTATATTATCATATGAATTCATAAAATGTACACCCCATGCAGGTACTACTCTTGTTAACGAATATATCATTGTTGCAATAGTATATGATGCAACTTCTGCTATAGGTGATATAGTTTCCACCATTGAATGAAATCCACGTAAAATATTTAATATTACTGTAATTATTGGACCTAATATAGGTATTGCAGATATAGTGTTTTGTATTAAATTTAATAATACTGTTAATGCTCTATCTAGAGCAACTTCAGACATATCTCCCGCTGTATCAAATATTTTTTCTATAAACATTACTACTTGTGGTTCAAATATTTCTATTGTTTCAGCCATCATCAATGTACTTGTTTCTATTACTAATCGTAATTTTTTCTTAAATTCCTTATTTTCCATTAAACCATCCAATCTTGACCCAATTATATCTAAAAAATTTATTACTCTTTTATCATCAGAATCAAAAGCTTCTTTTAAATTACCTGCTGTTAACATATTTAAACCAAAATAAATTAATGAACTTAATTGTTGAAAAAATTTAGTTTGAAATCCTGAAAATAGTTCTTTTACTTTACCTCTATGTGTAGTTAATGAATCACTACTAATTCCATCGTATTTTAATTTTTCTGCTTCCCTTACTTCTGGTTCTGTATTAGCTCTTCTATAACGTTTTTTTGATTTAGCAGATCTACTTTTACTTTTTCTTCCACGTTTAAGACTTTTTTTTCTTTTTTTTTTTTTACCATCTAACTCTAATTCAAGACCTTCCCCATTATTATCATCTTCTCTATCTTCTTCATCATCTTCTTCATCATCTTCTTCATCATCATCATTATCATCATCATCATCATCATTATCATCATCATCATCATCATCATTATTATCTATTTTTTTTAATTTATTTATTATATTATTTAAATCATTATCTAATCCAAGGTCATTAGTAATAGATTCTGCGTTAAATTCTATATTAGGATTAGATTGAGAAAGTTGTTGATTAAAATTTATTACTTTATTTGCTTGATTTTGTATATCTTTAGATATATTAGAAATATTAGAAATATTATCAAATATATTACCTCCTATTTGCTTTTCCTTACCTCTTACTATATCTGAATAACCATTTTTTTTTGCATATCTAATTAAACCATCTGATACACCTATAATTATTAATATCATGAATGGAATAAGATTTTTCATATTCGTTCTTATATATTTATCTTATAATTATTAATTATAATAATTATGCAATATTATAATTATTAATTATAATAATTATGTAATATTATAATTAACATTAATTTAATTTACTTTGATATATACTTTGATATATACTTTGATATATACTTTAATTTATTTTAATTTAAAATCTTTATATGATATTACATGATTTGTATCTTCAGGTGGTTTATAATAATAATCACTTAATTTACCTTTATAAGTAAATTTATTTGAATTATTTACAACTATTAAATTATTATTATTTTTATTATTTTTATTATTAGATTTTGTATTATTTGATTTTATATTATATGGTTTTAATTTTATAAATGGGCTATCGTCTTTTTTAATTTCTAGATTAATTTCATTTTCTTTTTGTATATTATTTTTATTTTGTAATTCATTTTTAGAATTATTATATTCTTTTTTATAATTTACACATATTGATTTACAATTATTAGTAATTGCATATTTTCTTGCAATTGTATCTAATACTTTATATGGTATATTTTTATTATTACTATAATACCAATATGATTCATAATCTATATTATATTTCATAACTACTTTTCCTACTGGTGTTTCTTCTATTAAATCTTGTAAATTTAATTTTAATAAATCTTGTTTTTCATAACTATCGTCTTTTAATTCTTCTAATTCATCATAATATAATAACTGATAGTTTTTTAATTCTTTATTTTTTAATAATTTATCTTTTTTTTTATAATTTTTCATTATATCGGGAAAAATATTTGCTATTATTATTATTCCTAATATACTTCCTCCTGCAAAAACACTAACTAAAGTAAAAAAATTACCTATTAAATTATATAACATTTAATATATTATTACTATTATTTTTATAGGTTTAAGTTATTTAATTTAAAATTTTAAATTATAAATTATAAATTATAAATTATAAATTTATTTATACTAATAATGATTTACGTAAATTAAATAAACTATCTAATTCTGTTTTTAAATTTGGTACTTTTATTACTTCATAATTACTTTTATTTGGATGTAAGCAAACTAAATACATATCTTTTATCATCATATCATAATCTAATTCTAATATATTTTTATAGGTATTTAATTGTAATGTATAATGCCAAAAATTACTATCTGGTATATGTTCTATACATTTTGTATGTGAAGATTTTCCTCCAAATGATCTTTCTGTTATATCTTTACATCTTTTCCAATCATATATAGAATATGTATTATCATCATTTTTAAATATCATATCTATTGATCCTGCTAATTGTAATTCTTTATTATATATTTTCATCTCTGTTCTGTATGGAACTAAACCACTATTTGCTTCTGCAAAATTTTTAAAATAACTATATTCTAATGACTTATTTTCTGGATGTTTATTTATTTTTTCTTGATTGTAATAACATTCTATATCATAATGTAATTTTGTTCCTTGTTTTGCAGCTTCTATTCCTGAATATTTCCATTCTTTTTTTATTTCATCTTTTGTTTTTCCAAAATATTTGTTACCAGGCCATTTTTCACTAGACATCATTTTATCTATTACTTTATCTGGATTAAATTGTTCAAAATGTGAATGAACCCACTTTGTTACTGATGTAATTTTTTTATTTCCATTTACATCATAGACATGATTTTTCTCATTTAAAAATATATCTTTATCTTTTTTATGCATATTTATTTTTGAAAGATAACTTATTTTTTTTTCTTGTTCTACCTTTGATACTTGTTTTTTTTTTGGTGATTTTTTTATTGATGAAGTATTATCCATATTGTCTTTAAATGTAATCTTCATTTTGTATTTAATTTAATTTGATTTATACTAATATTTGTAGTTCAATTATTTCAAGTATTTTCACTTATTTATTTATATTCTAATATTAAAGAAAAAGACCAATCTGTATTATTTAAATCTAAATATCTCCCATATTCATCATATAAAGCAATTGTTAATTTTTGTATATCTACTGGACTATAATAACTTCTTTTTCTATTTAATTGATTAGGTAAATTTATTGCAGATGATATTTTAAGATCATTTATTAAATTTAATTTTGTTATTATATTTTTATTTATTACTGCATTAGTATCTAATTTTAAAGAATATGGTATGGATAATTCTATATTACCAGTATAATTTGTTTGATAATCATTTATTGAAATGTAAGTATATCTTGGATATAAAGCTATACATGATCTCTCTGAAGTTATAGTAAAAGTATTTGTTGTATCATTATTATATTCACTTTTATTAAATCCTAATAACCATCCTAATGTTAATTGATGATTAATTAAGCTATTATGAATACCATTTGAATTTATATTAAATTTAATACTTTTTATAATTTTATTATTAAGATTTTCTATTTTAACTTTATTTGTTAATTTATCAATTGTTAAAAATATATTATAATGTGAATCACTATTTCCATTATTTACAAAATTATTATTTACTATTTTTCCATATTCTATATTACCATACTTTGGTTCTTTATCTATATCATTAATTGAATCTATTATAGAAATCATATTTACATTATTATCATAATGTTGTTTATATTTTCCATCGTTTAAAACGATCTTTATTGCAATATTATCATAATAATCAATTAATAAAGTGTTATTATTATATTCATGTGAAATAGTATTATACGTTGATGGTATATCAATATCTGAAATAAAAATATTTTTAACATTATTTTCTTTTTCTAACAATTCAAAATCAAAATTATTAGATTTTGTATTTATATAATCTTTTCTAAATCTTGAATCAATATTAATTGTTTTTCTTTTATTTATTAGATTATCAAAATTTTCTAATTTATCTTTTTTATTTATCAATATATTTCCTCCATGTTTACTTATTGAATTTATAGGTAATTCAAATTTATGCTTATTTGTTAATTTATTAGAGAGACATTCACTTATCGTATCTAAAAATAATATTAAATTACTTTTTTTTTCTGAATCTACTTCTACATTTTTTAATAACTGATACTTTAATATTTCTTTTGATTTTTCTATATCTTCAAATGTATACGTTTCATTTAAACTTAATAACGATACTATATCATTATCTGAATAATCATCTACATTTAAATTAAATGTATCCATTTATTATATAATATAATTTATTATATTATATAAGTTTTTTAATTTTATTATATGAATTTTTAATTTTATTATATGAATTTTT
>TARA_B110001450_G_C17668026_1_pt1 | contig 16266 bp, 8 predicted proteins | sample TARA_B110001450 | Tara Oceans TARA_B110001450 (sample SAMEA4396538) | marine metagenome | biome: Polar Biome; feature: [SRF] surface water layer (ENVO:00010504); material: water (ENVO:00002006), including particulate matter (ENVO:01000060) such as... | depth 5 m | reverse complement strand
GCATCGGGACTGTAGATGAATTCGTTGCGGTAGGCGCCTAGAGTGAATGTCTCCCCAGTATCTGTATCACTGGGGAGACTGTTTGCATCAAAGCGTTGATCATTCGCCGACACAAACATGTTGGGCGCGAGGTTTTGATCGAGTTCGATGGTCTCAATGTGGGCACGCAGTTGTGTTTTGCTGTTTGGGCGGTACATGGCCTCCAGGGTCGCGCCGCTGATGTCTGCATATTCGTAGAGCTGGTCGAGGTCGCGGGAGAAATCGACCCCCATTAATCGGACGGCGAACTTGTCGGACGGCGAGTAGTTGAAGTCCACTTCACTGCGGCTGTAATCTTTGTTACCGGCCGTATGCTTAAAATTGGCGAAATCTTTACCGATCTGCGCCATTTTGGGCACACTGTTGATCTGGCCACCGGGGTCGGCTTGGCCATACATGAGGCTGTTAGCACCTTTGACGATGTCGACCCGCTGAATGTTGTAGCCGTCGCGAGTGATTTCCCGCCAGAAGAGATCGTAGCGTTGGGTCAGGCTACGGAAGCCGCGGATGCGGAGCTGGTTGAGGGAGAAGCCGTCTGGATCTTCGGAGACACTGGAAGTGGCGCGCACGAGATCTTGATCATTGAGGATGTTGAGGTCCTCCATCATTTGCTCATTGATCACCGAAATCGAAATCGGTGTGTTCTTGACCAGTGCGTTGGTGCGGGTCGCCGAGATCGAATTGGCCGCGTAGTAGCCCCTGTCATCTTCGGTTGAGACCACGAAATCGTCGAGCACATAGATGTCTTCGTCTGTATCGCTGCTATCTGTGCTTGGTATCTCCAGTAGTTCGCTTTCAGTGCTACTTGTATTCTCTGCTTTTTCGCGCTTTATTACGGTCGCCGTATCGTCCGTTGGCAGAGTGAATAAAATTTCTTCCAACTCGGTAGCATTTGGGGTGCTCTCAGAGCTAGCCTCTTGGGCATGCAACGAATAACCGACTAAAATGGAAAGCAGTGATAAAACTGCTCGTTTATGGGGTATTTCAAGTTTCATATATTTAAGTTTATTTTGTAAGATACTGTAATTCTTTATTCTCCACTTTTGGTAATATATCAAACAAAAAATCATAATAATGATCATTTTGAGTTGCCTTGGACGAAGTTGTCTCTCATGTTTAAACTTATGTTGTTATTTCCGTCCCTTGGCGCTGCCATGCTTTGTCTTTCTCTTGTTTTCTTGCGTTTTGCTGTGGCGGAGGGCGTCGCTGTGAATGCATGGTTTGCTCCAGTGGTTCCTAATAAGGTGGACGCCACGCAGGCGATCGGTGGCCCTTATCAGTTTACGGATGATCCTTACCTGCCGGAGGTTGCGTCTGAGATTTAGTGTATGGGGTCAAACTTAATTAAGTTCGCTTTGAATCTACGGACGTATGCTAAGCGTCCGTATTTTATGGAACAAGTCCACGATGTTAATTCTGTGGTGGATTTGTTGGAAAAGCATCCAGTGTATCAATAGGAAATGGTGATGGATTTTCTCTTTTATCACATCTGGGCAAATCCACATGCTAAAACCCAATCATCACTAGCGTCCAGTTAAAGGTCATTGAAAATCAATTGTTTAGAAAACTCAACCTCCTTACTGACAGTAGAAAAATCTCCAAGTAGCTGATTAAAAGACACTTTCTGAAACACGTTCACGCTCAAAATTTGTAGTATTCTACTGAGACTTTCATCCATTCCATGCACCTTATTGAGACAGGCCACCATCAAGTAAACGCAGATTGCGATCCAGATTTGAGTTCGTGCGGCGTTCTCGGTTGTCCCGAAAAATGCTTTGATGCGCAGGTTTTGTTTGATCCACTTGAAGAACAGTTCGATCTGCCAGCGGCGTTTGTAAATGGCAGCGATGGCCTGTGCTGGCAGATCGAAGTGATTTGTCAGGAAGACCAGGCGCTTTCGAGTCTTAGTATCAAAGAAGCTGATCCGTCTGAGTTTTTTAGGGTAGTCTCGTTTACTTTTATAAGTGCGCAACCGAATGGTTTGATCGCAGCGCAGACCGCAGGACTTGTCGACTGGACGAGACTTACACAGGCTAAATCTCATATTGCTTTTTGCGCGGATGACAAAGTAGGCGTTCGCACTTTCGATTCTAAAGAGCCGGTCAAAGTCAAGGTATCCCCTGTCGAAAACATAGATGCTTCCAGCTTCAAGAAGCACCTGATCCATGAAATGGACATCATGAACCGATCCGTCTGTAATCTGCATGAAGACGGGTATCGAGCCAGTCAGGTCAATTTGGGTGTGGAGTTTAATCGCGGCTTTGGTTCTACGGAAATGAGCCCACGGAAACATCGACAGGCACAGATCAATCGTGGAGGCATCGACGGCATAAACCATCTCGTCGATATCGAGCCCGTTAGAGTCTTCGCGATAAAGTCGCCTCGCCTTGCGAATCAGAACCTGAGCGAATGCTTCGTAAACACGCCAGTCGCGATGCTCGTTTGCATAAGCCAGATTAGTTCGTGTGACCTTGCCTCGGATGCCCATCGCATAGAGATGCGAACATCCCCTCAAACAGGCTTCAATATCTCGAAGGCTCTCTCTGAAAGTGATCTGAGCAAAAGCCATAGCGAGAAATTGATCTCGGGCAGTCATACTTTTGCTTGCACGCGGCATCGGGTAGCGATCAATGCACCGAGTCAATTGCTTAGGATCCAACAAATCCATAATCTGGGCGAATACGAGTCTTCCCATGTTCATCCCTTATTGAGAATGAAACTATTTCAGAACGGCCAGTCCGTTCAAATGCAGGACACTACTTTATCTTTATTAGCCGCTTAAAATGAACAACCTACAAAACCTTAACATCTCCTTAACTGGACACTAGTGACCCAATCATCATGATAAACGTAAAAAAGATCGTATCCCTATTCATTTTTGCCTCGGTTCACGCATTCGCGGGCCCGGTGCTTTATGAGGGCTTCCACTCAGGGGGCGTCGACGCCGGCGCGCGAACGGGCTTCCATGGGGCCTGGCATCGTTTCCAGGGGGAAGTGGGCGCCGCTTCAGATAGCTTGGGTCTCGCTGGATTGTCGGAGGAACCGGGGGCACTCATTCTGGAGAAGAAGGGTGAAGCGCTCGCACAGGTAGCGGTTGATGTAAAGGGCAACTATTTTGGCAGTTTCCGCGTCCGCACAGTCGAGGCTAAGAACGACTCTTTGCTCGCCCTTGTTTTTGCGCGTCCCGATTTGAAGGCGTTATCGCCGAAGAGCGCGAAGTTGAGTCTATTCGTCAAGGGTTGGCGCTTTGATCATGGTGTCGTGGTCTCCGATCAGAAGATGGGTAAGAACGGCGAGGGTGTTGCGATTGAGGCGGATCAAACCTATCTGGTTCTGTTTGAAGTCGAGAACCCCAGCAGCGGGGCATCCAGAGCAACCATGTGGATCCTCAACCAGGCGCAGGCCGAGTATTTTGCCCAGAATTCACTGACCGCTAATGCCCTCAACCAAGCTCCGCTCGGTGCAGGCGAGTCGGCCGTTATGCAGCGTGTCAGCCTCGATGCGAAGCCCGGTGTGAAGCTGGAGCTATCCCGGGGGGATATCGTCGCCTGTATGGCCAAATTCAACCCGAAGACTTCATTTGACGAAATTCGTCTTTCGAAGACCAGTCTCGCGGATGCTGCTGGAGTCATCCCGGGCTTCAAGCCTGCCGCGAAGGCCGCTGCCGCACCCGCACCCGCTGCCGCACCCGCACCCGTTGCCGCCTCCGTTGCCCCTAAACGCACTGGAAATTTCTCAAAGGATCAGCCTGATATCGTTTTTGTCCTCTTGGACGACTTGCGTTGGGATGCGCTCTCATATCTCGACCATCCCTATGTCGAAACCCCACACATCGATAAATTGCGCAAGCAGGGTGCGCATATGCAGAATGCCTTCGTTACCACGTCGATCTGTTGCCCCTCACGTGCGACATTTTTGACGGGCACCTATGCGAGTCGTCATGGTGTGATTGATAATGAGACTTCCGAATACAATCCGGAGATCACGCCGCCGGTTACGAAATATTTGGGTGATGCGGGTTACCGCACGGCAATGATCGGGAAGTGGCACATGGGTTTCTCCGGTAAGCCGCGGCCGCACTTTAATGAGTGGCTTAGCTTTGACGGGCAGGGCAAATACTATGATCCGGAGTTTATTTACACGGACGGCAGCCGGGAGAAGTTAAAGGGCTACACCACGGATATTTTGACTGACCGCGCGATTGATTTCGTGAAGCGTCAAGCGGACGAACAACCCTTTTTCCTCATGCTTTCGCACAAGGCGGTGCATGAGCCCTTCCAGCCGGCACCCCGCCATAAGGGCGCCTTCGGTTGGGACACCAGAGACCCCGAGCCGGTCAGCTGGAGCGATACCTTCGAGGGCAAGCCTGATTGGCAGCGGCGCCAGCGCACGCGTGATGTGCGTTGGGACTGGCGCACGCGCGAGATTGAGGAGGAAGCTCTGCCGGATGCGATCGCACTCGAGCCCTGGAAAAATGGGAAGAAATATGTCGATCAATTGCGTTGTTTAGCGGCCGTCGATGACGGCATCGGGCGTCTCGTCGAGGCGCTGCGTGAGCGCGGTAATCTGGATAATACGCTCTTTGTTTTCACCAGCGATAACGGTTACTTCCATTTGGAGCATCGTCGTTGGGACAAGCGTCTGGCTTATGAAGAGAGTCTGCGTATTCCCATGGTGGTGGTCTACCCAAACAAGATCGAGGCAGGCTCGACCATTACCGAGATGGTCACCAATGTTGATTTTGCCCCCACCGTCCTGAGCTACGCGGGCATCCCGATGCCGGAGCAAATGCAAGGTGCGAGTATGCAGCCGCTTTTTGAAGGTGTCGAAACACAGTGGCGTGATACGATCTTTTATGAATACTGGACCGATCTGGTGCATGCGATTCCAACCATGAAGGCTGTGCGCTCTGAACGCTTCAAGCTCATCGATTATCCGGAGTTGGATGATATTTCTGAGCTGTATGACTTGGAGTGTGATCCGCATGAGATGAAGAACCTCGCACAAGACCCTGAGTATGCGGGTGTGCTGCAGCAGATGGAGCGTCAACTTGAAGTTGAATCAGAGCGCGTGGGCTGGGCAGTCAATGTCTTTCCGCACAACTTGCCTCGTGTTAAAGGTCCTAAAGGCAAGCTATTGAATCTTCAGGCGAAGTCCGGCCAAGTGCAGGATGTTGAAAATTCTGGCCGTGCATTAACCGCGGGTGAAGTAAATGTCACTGGGGATGTCATTCAGTTCAATGGTGCCAACAGTTTAATTAAAGTGCCTTTTGATCCAGAAATGGACCCATCGGGATGGCCGTATCGTATTTCGGTCGATCTGCGTGCCGAGAGCGACGGTGTGATCGCCACGCAGTCTTCGCCCGGCTATGGATTCAAGCTCTTCGTCCAGGATGGCCGGCCAGGGGTCGCGGTTATTTGTAAGACTTGGATAGCCAGCCGCTCCACTCTGGATGGCCCCGATTCGATTCTTAACAAATGGACCACCCTGGAAGCGGAGATTGATTACAATCGCTTAAGCTTCTGGGTCGATGGTGAGCTCGTTGAGACAATGGCGCTGCCGCTTCCATTCAAAGCGAAAACCTATGCCCCCCTCATCATCGGAGCCGGGGGCAAGAACAAGGTCTCCGAAGCGGTGCCAAATAATAATCTCAGGGGGCAAATTCGGAGTCTCCAGATTCAGCGAATCCAACCGGAATAAGAGCGCCTCGTTCATTCAGAAACGTCATCGTCAAAATCATTTCCTATTTATGAAGCTCACGGCTCCACTTAATCCCCTCAATGCATCTCAATCCAATATCACCTAATCGGTAGATATACCTACAATATGAAATATCCTATCGTAATATCCCTTCTCTCTGCCTCTGTTCTCAGCGGCCAGGTCGCTATCGTTGATGAGGACTTCTCTTCTCCGAGCAAAATATCGAACTCAGGAGCGAATGGCTCCCTCGGAACCGGCGGTGATGGATTTAGCTATGACGGCAACTTTGGAACTTGGCTATTTTCCAATGGTAACGGTGGTATCAATGAGGCTGCTGCAGGTCGTGGTGACGGCATCAATCCTGATGCCCCTAACAATGCGATTTCTTCGATTGGTTTGAATCGTCCACAGGATGGCGCAGGCACCAATGGACGTATCAATACAGTCGTCATCGCAGGCAGCAACTTTGTCGTCGGCTCTGAGTATACGGTCAGCTTTGACGTCATTGGTGGTCAAAACCGTGATGGTAATGCTGGTTCTGCTATCGCTGGTCGCATGTGGCTGGCGTCCCTGAGTGGATACGATAATTCTGGCTCAAATTACATCCAGATCGATGGCACTTGGAATGGTTTTGGTGGCGCTAACGCTACAGTGGCCAAACCATTCACTGCTAACGGTGCTGCATCTGTTACATGGCTGCACACGGATGAAAATCAGGCTAATGGTCAAAACATTGCAGGTGAAGAGCTTGATGGCCAAACCACTGCTAACAGCCTGACCTTCACCTACGCCGGTGGTGATATTGGTTTTGGTGTAGCTACCTACAATAACCACTTCGCGATCGATAACTTTACCATTACTGGCCCGCCTCCCCCTGTAGAGGGCCCCGATCCATTTGAGCCCAACCCCGATGGTGGTGTTGACCCCGCTCCTCTCACCCGACTCGATCCGGTCCCAAATGTCATCATTTTTATTGCCGATGATATGGGTATTGGCGACAGTAGTGCGTATCAGGATTTGACCGGGAATGCCGATGCTGTGCAGATCGATACCCCGGAGATGGAGCGTTTGGCCAATATGGGTACCCGCTTCACCGATGCACACACCAACGGTGCTACGTGTAGCCCCTCTAGAATCAGTCTGCTGACAGGGACTTACTCCTTCCGTTCACCATTGAAGATCGCAGCCGTTCAGGATACATCGCATATTCACGGTGTCATTCTACCCGGCCGCAGAACGACGATTGCGCACATGATGCAGCGCGTGGGCTTCCGTACTTATGGTTATGGTAAGTGGCATATGGCACTCCGCGGCGATGCGGGCGATGATACCAATGGCGATGGTGTGATTGATGTCGTTGGCTCTGGCGAGCTAGCTGAAGGGCCGATTGAGTGCGGTTTTGATACATGGACCGGCACGCCAGGCAATTTCAGCTACGCAGGTGCCATGATTCAGGATAAGCAATACATGCGTTTTGGCAGTGCTGACCCGAGTGATTACTCGCTGGTGCCCATCAATGATCCAAGTGCTCAGCCATGGGTTGGCCAAGGTCCAGTATTTCCTACCGATCCCAATCTTTATAAGGTCCAACCAGCCGTTTTTGGGAAATTGCAGTCGGATTTAGAAACACATATGAGTTCGCGTGCTGACGAGCCCTTCTTTGTTTATTACGCATCGCATTCGAATCACGATCCCTACGTCCCGGCGAACTACGATGGGGATCATCCAGACGGCCCGCGTGCCTCCCTCAATGATGTTGTGATTGATACTGCGGTGACCAAGGCCGGTGGTATGATTGAAGTTGAGACGGCCGGTGACCTCAACGCTGACGGAATCCCCGATCCCGATTACTCGATCTACGATCCGAACTTGTCTACCTTTAATGAAGAAGCCGGTTGGCGCTGGAACGATAATCTGCGTGAAAAGCACTGGGACCATGTATCTGATGTGGATGATCAGGGTAATCTTACGATCAATGGTCCGACCAGTCGCGCCATGATGGTGCAGGAAAACGATGTGATCGTTGGCTACATGCTCGACTTCCTGGAGCAGACGGATGATCCGCGGAACCCGGGCTACAAGTTGATCGATAACACGATCTTCATCTTCACCTCCGACAACGGGGCCGATATCAAGAGCGAAGCCGCCGTCGGTGCCTTGCCACAAAGTAGTGATGGCGTCATTACCGACCTGACTGGTTTTAAGGGCAACCGATATGAGGGCGGCACTCGCGTACCCTTCATTGCTGCCTGGCCGAACCCAGCCGATGCCAATCAAGCAAGCGGTATTCCGGCGGGCGCCACTTCTTCGGCCATTTTTGGCCTCAATGATATGTATGCCACCCTCGCCGAGGCGATCGGCCACCAGATGCATGATAAGGAAGCCGTTGATAGCGAATCTTTGCTAAATGCCTGGACCACTGGCCAACAAGGCACGGTGCGTGCGACCGATCTTCTCTATAAATATCAGCAGCGTATATTTTCCCGGCGTGGCGAGTACAAGCTGGCGGCTAAAGACAGTGACTATGTTGCAGGCGCCCAAGATCACTTTGCGGACAGTAACAACCTCGATTTCGACGACATGGTTATAGACAGTGGATCCCCTGCATGGACACGTGCGTTCGTCGACCTCTCGAATGACCTTAGTGAGCTAAACGATCTGGGTGCGACAGCGACTGCCAACGCAATGCTGTTCGATCTGCAGACTCTGACGACGCAAGGCTTCAGCCGCGCGGGGGCGTCATCCTTTGAAAATGGCGTTAACTTTAAGGGCGGCAATCTGTTTGCCGACGCGAACTGGCATGCCTATAATGCAGCGCGTAGTGGCATCGTCGCCGGTAGCGCCACGCCCGGCATCATTTCTGTGGACGGTTCTGCAGTCGGCACGATTGAAAATCGAACTTATGTGCATCGGGCCGCGACGATTACTTACAGCCCATATACAAGCGGCGAGCTCAAGGGTAGTCTCTATGAGCTCGATGGAGGCACCCTGTCCGTCGACGATGACCTGCGGATGAGCAACTCGCGTTTTGAGTTATTCAGTGGTATCACCAGTTTAGGCTCTAACAATCTCGAATTGAATGGCACCAACTGTGTGGTCATCGTCTCCGGCGGTGAGATCAACGCGGCGAACCTCTCCATCGGCCAGGCCGGAACCAGTAATGGCTTCAAAATCGTGCGTTTCAAGGGCGGTGCCGGCTCGCTGAATCTGACCGGTGGCGTCGCGTTCGGTAACGATGGTGACAGCAGTAACGATTATATCGACTTCGTCACTGGAGCAGGTGGCCGTCTGGTTGCACCTGTCGGGGCGGTTGATTTTGCGGCTCTCTGGAATAACGGCCAGCTCCGCATTGATGGTGTGGTCGGAACTTCTGGCCAATTCGGAAGCTCCGACTTTAAGGTCATTACGCTCGGTGATGGTAACGAAACACTTGTCCTGGGCGACGGCGGGCAAATTGTCACGATCGACTACGACGATGACGGCATCAGCGACGTCTGGGAGCAGGAAAAGGCCAGTGCGATGAATGTGCTGAGTCCGACCGGCGATAATGACGGCGATGGTATCCTCGATATTGATGAATACGCACTGGATTACGACCCCACCGTCGAGGAACCCCGCTTCACTGCCAACGTGGTTTGGAATTCGGGTAACGATGTTGATATCAGTTTCGGCTCAAAAGCGACGCGCAAATACGTTGTGCAATTTAGTAGCGATCTGTCCGAGTGGACAACGCTGAGTTCCGCATCCGGTAATAATGCTGTTTTCAACCTGAACGATGACCCGCAGGGCAGCACTCGCGGTTTCTACAAGGTACAGGTATTCGCGCCATAAGCTTCCGTCCGGTCTAGCATAGATTCTACATACAGGTTCTTTATCACATGTCCCGAAATAAAAAAATCCTCGCATCTTTGTTGCTCCATCTCGGCGCGGTATTATTTCCCACTGCGCTCAAGGCCGCGATCTCCGTGAGTGGCACGAGTTTTAATTACAGTGAAAATTTCGATAGTTTGCCTTTTCCCGCAGGTGATCAGTTCGAACTGGCGACGGTCGCTGACGATTGGATCAACGATAGCTCGGTGCCCGGTTGGACGCGTGCGCTTTCCAACGCTAAGACCGATAAGGATTTCTACGGTGTGCCGAATGGTGCTGGCAGGAATATTCCGCGCTTCATAAATGCGGGTAATGCCGACAGCAGCGAGCGTTCCATTGGTGCGATGGCGGGAAATTCCGTGTCGCTTGCTTTTGGGGTGGTTTTTGAGGTCGGCAGCGACATCGAGGTGACCGCAGTCGACCTGAACTACCGAGGCGAGCAATGGTTTCGTACACCCGCTAATACGCCGAAAGATGCGCTGCAGTTTGAATATAAGGTATTGAGCAGTTACAACGCGGCCAGTTTTGATATTTACAATGAAACCGGTTGGACGGCACTGCCCGCGCTTGATTTCCAGGCGCTAAAGGAAGCCAACAGCCTCAAGCTCGATGGCAATGCAAGCGGGAATTTTGCGGCGGTGCCTGTCAGTGGTAGTTCCACGATTACCTTCACCACACCGGTGGCGAGCGGCGAGTATCTTGTCTTTCGCTGGCGCTGCGATGCGCCCGCGGATGCCGGGCAATCGGCTGGTTTGTTTGTCGACGACTTCAGTGTATCGTTCACGGCCACCGATTTGAACGCACTGCCAAAGGTGAACATTACCGCAGGGCCCAACTTCATTATCATCGTGCCCGATGACCACCGCTGGGATGCTACCAGTTATTTGCAAAGCCGGATTGTGGCCGACTTCAACCGAGTCGCACGCTATCCCTACCTGACAGCCGCCGTATCCGGCAGCGATCAAACCCCGAATATGGACCGTTTGGCCAACGAGGGCCTCTATTTTGACAACGGATTCGTGGTTTACTCGCTCTGTTCGCCGTCCCGCGCGACCATGTTGACCGGTGTCCAGCCTTTTGTGCACGGCGTGACCGCCAATGAAGACGAGTTTCCGGTCGAGAGCGATACCTATGCCAAGCGCATGCAGGCTGCCGGTTGGTCGACCGGATACTTTGGCAAGTGGCATATGGGTAAGCAGACCGAGCGTCCGGGCTTCGATCATGTGCGTACTTTTTACGGTCAGGGCTCCTACTTCGGTGCGAGCTTTTACGATGAGAACGGTAGCCTCGTGCAAACCACCGGGGCGCGGGACTCGGACGATTACGATGACTGGGTGGACAAAGTCTCCACCGACTACCTGCTGGATTACATCGACACACGCTACGCCAACGACGAGCGCTTTCTTGCCTTTCTCGGATTCAAGACCCCGCACGACCCACGCCGCACTGACAGTATCAGTAACGCCCCGGCTTCTCCGGACTCGAACAAAGACTTCCGCGCCCGCTACAGTGGTGTGACCCAAATCGATGTGCCGAACTCTCTTTCCCAAAACGGAGACGCCCCAGTATGGAAGCCACAAGCGAGCCAGGGCCATGGCGGGACGAATACGGAGGCGTATATGGAATTGATCGCAGGCATTGATTATCAGGTCGGTCGGGTGCTCGATAAGCTTGAAGCCCTCGGGCTGGATGAGGACACCGTGGTCATCTATATTTCGGATAATGGGTATTTCCGAGGTGAGCATGGCCTCTCCGATAAGCGCGCCGGTTATGAGGAGAGCCTGCGGGTGCCCTTCATGATCCGTTATCCCGCGATCCAACCGGGTGGGGCAGGGATTTCCTCAACCTCAAAGATCGGTCTGAATTTAGACATTGCGCCCACGATTCTGGATATCGCCGGTCTGACTGTGCCTGCACATATGCAGGGCCGTAGTCTCAAGCCGCTCCTCGAGGGCACCTCGCCAAGCGACTGGCGCGAGTCCTTCGTGTTTAGTTACAATGAGGATCCCGATTACGCTGCGACGGACCCGGCTGATATGGTCGGCATTCGTGACGAGAATGGCTACAAGCTGATTCGTTATGCCGAAGATTCCGGTTGGGATGAGTTGTTCTACGTCGATTCCTCCGCGACCGACGATGAGAAATACGAAAATACCAATCATATCGCCAATACCAGCTATGCGGCCACACTGGCCAATTTGCAGGACGCTCTGGATGATCGCCTCGGTGAAGTTGGCGCGCTTGAACTGTTGGAGACACGCACGGATGCATTGCCCTTCGAGGCAGACGTGATTGCCGGACATCGCTATCCCTTTGTGGTTGAAAAATCCACCGATCTTGTGAACTGGACGATCAGTGCGGATTTTGAGGGCAACGGTAGCGCCTCGACGATCGATTTGATTGGTGCGACACCTGCATCCTGGGATATCACCGTCACCGGTAACAGCGCCGACTACGCGATTTCGGCCAACGGTGGCTCGCCAACAGTCGTGCAGGCGGGTGATACCTCCTTGCGTCTCGGCGCACGCAGGGAGACCGGTGTCAATGACGGCCGCGATGCGGTGCTTGTGTTCGAACTGCCGGTGCTTCCTGCCAATGCGGAATTGGCGATGGCCCAATTGGAAATCTATGCAACGCGTCAATGGGCCAGATTTGATGCCGACCTCTGGGCGATTGGCATTCAGGGCAGTACGACCCCGATAGTCGATTATCATGAGACCGAGCCGCAGACGGGCGTGAAGCTTCAAGACCGCTTGATGGATCACAATTTGCCCGCATTGCCGACTTACAGCACCGTCACATCCACCCTGGCTGGGGGACTTTCTGCTTATCTGCGTGACTTCTATGCCGACAATCCCGCTTACGCAGGCGGGCAATACCTGTTCCTGCGGGTCAATGCTGATATCGACCCGAACGACCAGGCCACTCAGGGCAATGATGACCGAAATTTCAGAATCACTTCTGGTAATGACGGTGCCAATGCGCCGAAGTTAAAGCTCTCCATTCAGAATCCGGCGACGGAAGCCAAGGAGTTCTATCGGCTGCGCTATGGAAAGACGTCCGCGCTCTAGTTCGACGCGGACTCGGCTGCATTGGCTGTGAACCACAGAAGTCCCAGGAGCATGAGTCAGTTGCGGATTAAGGGTGCTTTAAATCTAATAAATTTGGTTAATAAATGACCAAGCAGAGTGATGTCTGCCGTTGAGCCTGTATTTTCAGGTCGTAAGGTGAGTATTCGCAGTCTATCTATAGCTATAAAGCCAAATTAGCCTGACTGTATGCGGATTGTAAATATATACATATAAATTCAATTATTTATTTGACATAATGCCGGCATTTAGTGCATTAATATTGTCATATTATAATTTATTCTGAATAATCTATCCCAACCCACTAATAAAATATAATTATGAAAAAACATATCCTAGCGTCTGCCGCTGGCATTTCTCTTATCCTTGCTGCATCTTCCGCTTCAGCACAGGTGTATTCTCCAGATTTCGATGGTTTTGTGTCGGGCACAGACTATTTTGGCGGTGTGTCATTATACTCATATGGATACGATGCTGACGATGGCGGTGCCGCTTATAAGGCGCTTCAGTATGGTCAGTGGGGGCGTGCTGCTCCGGATGCAGATTTTATTGATGTCGGTGGTGGTGATATCCAAGCTCGCGCGAATTCTGACGGTAAAAATAATGCAAGGTTGTTGGGGACTTTTGTTGATCCGACATTGTTTGCCGCAGGCAGCGGAACCTATAACTTTAGTGTCGATTACACTGGGGCGGACGCTGGAGCCTCTTGGATCTATCTCTATAAGGCTACGGGGGTAACTACCGATGGTAGTAATGACTTGATCTTGGATGTTGCGAATGGTGGCTTTGGTGGATTCGATCCGTTTTATGGGACAGGTGCGGCTCAGGTGACGCAACTGATTGCGTATAACATCGCCGATGAAACGCAGAATGAAGCATATTCTGTAGACTTTGAGTATACTGCGGGAGATATCATTGGCATTGCATTTGGTTCTTACAATGCAGCCGGCACTTTCGATAACGTTGTGATCGCCGTTCCAGAGCCATCCACCTACGCGCTCTTGGCTGGTTGCTTCGCACTGGCTAGCGTCATGGTTCGCCGTCGCCGCTAAGTTCAGCTCATGCTGATTAAAAAACCTTTTTAGGGTTAGTAATAGGGGAAGGCCCGTAGCAGATCTGCGTTCCACCTCGTTGAATTCCGTATGTATTCGCGGGAGCGCGGGACGGACTGCTGTGGTGTTGAAGGATTGTCCTGTGAAACCGCTGAGCGTGACACTAATGCGCACTGGCGATTCGATTGATTATACCTACAGTAGCGCGACTCTCAGCTTCGCAATTCCTGATTCGCTAAAGTCTGTGAATGTTACAGATGTAGTTAAGGTTGAATTTGGTGAAGAGTTCGACCCTGAGCCATATCTGTTTAAGCATTGGTAGGGTTTTATTTATCGAGCTGAAGCTCGACTGATTGCAAGCTGAACTCACGGTGGTAGCCGCTGCTGTCTTTGCTGGCACCTTTGACTGCACGGGCTCCATCGAGCATCATCAGTAGTAGCTGATAGTCTCCTGGCTGGTCAAACCGGACCATGCCAATGTCTACATAAGTGAAGTCGCGCCCATGTTGAGTAACGACTGGGTCGGCTTCCAGTTGCTGGTGGTTGACTTGAATCTTATAGCGAGCTCCTTCCAGTCCTGGTGCAAAGGCCTGATGGCTGAGAACTTTATATTCACCAGGAGTGTTAATGCGTATATCCCAAATAATGGTGTTACCGCCCTGGTCCCAAGGCATCGCTATCTTGTGAGTGCAGCCGAACTTTTGGTCATAGCTCATATTCATCTTGCTGAATCGACTTTTAGATACCGGCAGTTTGATCTGATCTTCCTTATTTGGTGTCAGTGTCTGATCGGAAATTGTTAGATTACCTTCGTATTCAGCGGCAATAACTACCAGGCCTTGTGCCCCATCAAATGCGTTTTTCGGTAGTGAGATCCTAATTTCGTCGCCATGGTGCTTCAATGGCAGTGAAGCTTTTTTCGGGTCATTCAGCAAGTAGCACTGCTTAATTGACGTGGAAATCCCTTTGATTAGAATATTTGATTCGACCTGTTGCTTTACATGAAAAAAGAGCTTTCCAGGTTGACGGGTGATTGGCAGATCAGGGTTACGCAGTGGGCTAGGGTCTGCCCCATAGACGGCCTCACCATTTACTTTCAACCATTGCCCCAGTCGGCGCAGTACATTTGCCTGACCAATCGGGATCACGCCGAGTTCATTGGGCGCAACATTTAGTAAGAGTACGCCACCTTTGCTGGCGATATCGACCAATTCATAAATATAGTTGTTAGCGGATCGGTTTGGATTGTCGTGCACGTCCATTTTGTGGGATGCATAGCCCCATGAACCCGCTACAGTGGAATGAGTCTGCCAGGGCACTTTAATTCCGTCTCTCCATCCACTGGTATTAACGTAGGGCATGAGGCCGTGATCTGCGGCGGATTGAAAATGTCCATACCCGCCACCAATTCGGGAATTCATCAAAACGTGTGGTTGGTGAGCGTTGACCAAGGCCATCGTTGTTTCAATGATTTCTGGCGACATAAACTGCCCTGGGGTGTCGAACCAGATCATGTAGAGCGGATCATAGCGGGTCACGAGTTCCTCGACCTGTAGCAAGGCCTTTTCGTGGTAATAGTGTTCAAAACGCTCCTGATTTAACTGAGGCCAACCTTGCCAGCCATTGCCACCGCCTCCTTGCTCATGCCAGTCCTGTGACTGGGAGTAATAGACGCCAAAACGGATGCCCTGTTGTTGGCATTCAGTATGTAACTCCGCGAGCGGATCGCGCCTGAAGTCCCCAAAATCTGTAATGTTATAAGGGTGCTTGGAGTCAAACATTGCAAACCCGTCATGATGCTTGGATGTAATCACAATAAACCCCATCCCAGCATCCTTACAAAGGGTGATCCATTCTTCTGCGTTGAATGCGGTTGGATTAAAGGGTTTTGCCGCCGCCGCTTCATACTCGGCGACTGGGATTTTTGCATTTCGCATGATCCATTCTGCACCCTTGCTTTCCTGCCAGACGCCGCCGATCTGAGCATAGGGCCCCCAATGGATGAACATGCCGATTTTATCATGATACAGTTGCTCAATAGATTGAATCAGCTCGGGCGAATAATTGACTGCTTGCCGCTTAAACTCACTGCCGTCGGTCGTCTCGTTCAGTAATTTGGTGTTGGCAAAAGCGGGTATTGTTACAGTTAGGCTCACGTATAACAACAGTTTGGCGTAAGCTGAGGCACTCGCTTTATGTGCTTCAATTTTTTGATGAGTCTGCATAAGGTAAGTATAGGTGAGCTTAAAGTGACGAGCGCTGTGAAGAACTCGAAGGGTTTATTGGCAGCTTAAAATGATCGTTCAATATGTTTTATTGTGAAGAAGCTTTACACGTGAATAGTCGATACTATTAATTACTTATACGACTATGCCACTACCATCGCTGCAATATTTAAGAATTAGCCTCAGTTACTTACTGTGCTTCGCCTGTCCCTTGATTGGCATGGAACAGCCGAACGTGGTGGTGATTCTAGCGGATGACTTGGGCTTGGGAGATGTCGGGCGCCACCATTT
>TARA_B110001450_G_scaffold252322_1_pt1 | contig 16391 bp, 19 predicted proteins | sample TARA_B110001450 | Tara Oceans TARA_B110001450 (sample SAMEA4396538) | marine metagenome | biome: Polar Biome; feature: [SRF] surface water layer (ENVO:00010504); material: water (ENVO:00002006), including particulate matter (ENVO:01000060) such as... | depth 5 m | reverse complement strand
TAATTAAGGCTTAATGAATTTAATATATTAATAACCTATGAAGTTCAAACTTAATCACAAACAGTATTCCGATTTAATTAATATTTCTACTGGAGTATTCAGTCCTCTAAAAAAATTTGTTAATAAAGAACAGTTTGATACAATTTTAAAAAAACAGATTTTAGAAAAAAAATTTTTTCCTTTCCCAGTCTTTTTTGGACTTAATAAAGAACAATATAAGAATATTAAAAGCCAAAAAACTTTGATATTAGAATATAAGTCTAATGAAATAGCAATCATAAACAAACTAAATTTTTTTGAAATAGATAAAAATTTATTTGGAAAAAAAATTTTTGGAAAAAATTATAAAAACCATCCTTACTTTAAAATTTTCTATGATGAAAACTTTAAATTTTTAAGTTTTAATGTTTGTAAAAAACCTCATCCAAAAAATTTACCAAAATTTTTTGTGGCACCAGCAATTTTTAAAAAAAAAATTAAAAAAGTTAAATTTTTATCAAGTTTTCATACAAGAAATGTGCCTCATGCAGCTCATCAGTGGATACATAGTCATTTATTGACTAATTATGGTGGTTTATTAATTCAGCCTTTGATTGGGCAGTATAAAAGGGGAGAATACAAAGATACATGCATTATGAAGACCAATTTGAAAGCAGCTCGACTCTTAAATAACAATAAAGTTTTCTGCTTACCATTTTTCTCTTATCCAAGATATGGTGGTCCCCTAGAGGCCTGTTTACATGCGATTGTAAGAAAAAATTATGGTTGTACCCATTTTTGGGTTGGTAGAGATCATGCGGGTTATAAAAATTTTTTTTCTAAATACCAATCTCAGAAATATTGTAAATCAAATGAAAATAAAATTAGAATTAAAATTGTGTCTGAAAAAGAACCTTTTTTTTGCAAAATACACAAAATTGTTTCCAATAAATGCAAATCTAAAAAATGTAACGAATCTAAATTATTAATAAGTGGAACAAAAATAAGGGCCTTATTATTAAATAATAAAAAAATTCCTAAATATTTAATGTTTAAAAAAATTTCTGAACTAATTAGCTCAAAATCATTAATTAATTAAATTATTTATTTTTCTTAAAAGCTCTTCTGAAAGTTGATTTACATTTTTTTTGAAATTATTATTTAAAACAATATTTGGCTTTTTTGGTACTTCTGCCTTGATGTCTATACCAACAATTTGTGAAGTATTATCGTGGTAAATTTTTTTCTTTTTTTCCTTAATAATATTTTTTACTTCAGATTTAATATAAATCTCAATATAATTTTTTTGATTTTTCTTATTCCAGCTTCTTAATTCATGCTTCATTCCTATGACAGCTAAAATAACGTTAATATTTTGAGAGGTAATTTTTTTTGCAAGTTTACAATATTTCATTACAGTTTTTAACCTTTCTTCATCACTATATCCTTGCAGATTAAAAATACTTCTTATTTCATCCCCACTTAGAATTACTGTTTTCCCATAATCCTTTCTTATACGACTAGAAATTTTTTCAGCAATTCTTGTTTTCCCTGACCCGGCCAATCCAGTAATCCAAAATAGGATTCCATGATTGCTAATTAATTTAATTTTTTTCATATTCCTTTATTTTTTTATTTATAATTATTTTTATTTTTTTAAAACACTGATTTATTGTAAGATTCGTATTATCAATTAAAATTGAATCCTTAGTTTTTTTTAAAGGAGAAATTTTTCTTTTAAAATCTGACTCATCTCTTTTTTTAATAGTATTGTGCACTTGCACCAAAGAAATATTGTGGCCTTGTGAAATGAGTTCCTTGTGCCTTCTTTTTGCTCTTACTGCAATTTTTGCAGTCATAAAAATTTTTACATTTGCTTTTGGCATAATATTATATGTTATATCCCTTCCATCAAAACAAACTCCTTTAAAATTTTTAGGTGGCATATTTGCTATTTTTTTTTGATAAAGAGTTACAAATGATCTAATAGTCTTCTTTTTTGCCAAGTATGATGCGGCTAATCCTATCTCATTTTTAAGCAAATATTTTTTTTTAAGATCACTAAATTTTGTTTTTAGTATGATCTCTTTAAAATTTTTATAATTAATTTTTTTTTTGTTTTTAAGATAAGTGTATCCTAAAATTCTATATAATTTTCCCGTATCAAGGTAAAAGAGTTTATAGTGTTTAGATATTAATTTAGCTTGCGTCCCGGCACCACTACCGGCTGGACTATCTATAGCTACTTGAAATGTTTTTTTAACCACAATAAGATTTTTAGTTGAATTAAGTAACTATTTCATTAGTATTTAGTTATCAAGATTATAATTATCATCATGATTAGCAGTATTTTTAGAAAAACTCTGAGTATATTTATTAATATAATTTTGCCGCACAAATCAACAGAAGATAGAAAATTAAGAACACGAAAAGTTACACAATACTTAAAATTTTTTTACTTAAGAGTAAAATATCTAAGACTAAAAAAAATTTTTACAATGCCCACTAGGCATGTTTTATGCTTAGATATATATGCGAAAGTACAAAGAGTTCTAGACAAAGAAAATATAACACATTTCCTTTTTAAAGGCTGCATGTTGGGGGCTTATAGACAAGGGGCTTTTGCGGGAAGACCTGGCGATATAGATTTGATGATTTTAGATAAAGATTTTGAGAAATTAATTTCATTGAAAGACAAGTTTGACAAAAATTTGAAACTAGGAGTCGCAAGAAATGAGGATGTTATAAAAAAAAAATTTACCATGTATAAAGAAGATTTTTTATTTAGGGCCAATGATATACTTGTAGATATTGCTATTTTACATAAACCGAATGAAAATAACAGCAAATGGCATTTTAAAAATCCAGCTTTGGTTAACAAGATAGAATTTGAAAATATAGATATAATTAATCCAAAAAAGATAAAAATATATGACTATGTTTTGGCACCAGTTCCATCCAATGTAGAAAAGTATCTAACTGTAATTTTTGGAAATCAATGGAGAGACACAAGCAAGACCAATGAAAACTCAAAAAATTTCATTTTTCATTAAAATCTAATATTTTTTAACAATCATATTTTCCTTTAAGAATTTATTAATTGTTTTTAATGTTGTTATTAGAGGCATTTTTTTTGAGAGTGCTTTCTTAACATTAATATTAAATCCCATATTATCTTCCTTATAATTAAGTATAATATTTTTCTTATATTTTTTCGCTAGATTAAGAATTAACCCTAATTTTTGTGGTTTAACAGTTCCTAATAAATATATACCATAAATTTTTTTTTTTATAACATAACTTACTACTTTTGATATTGTTTCAGCATGAATACAATTATTAAATAACAATTTACTATTTTTAAAAGAAAAATATTTTTTATTTTTTTTTAAATCTAAGATAAAATTTGATAAAAAATTATGTTTTGAATTTTTTCCAAGCACAGCCGCCAGTCTTAAAATAGTATAATTATAATTATTTTTTTTTGAATCTTTGATCAAAAATTTTTCCATTAAATATTTGCTTTTTCCATAGCCTACACTCTTATTAATTTTTGTTTTTTCATTAATAGTTTTAGTATTAATCTTTCCATAGATTGAGATAGTAGACATAAGGATAACATGTTTTAAATTTGGTAAATTACTTAACATCTTTTTAAAACCCTCAAAATTGACAATCTCATATTTTTTGTTTCTAAATTGATAATCTGGAATTGCAGAAGCACAATGAATAATAGTAGTAATGTTATTATTCTTTAACATAGGGTTTTCAATATTCATTTTATGTAATTTAATATTTTTTTTATTATAAAGATCTTTAGGATATGACTTGTAGTATGTAGCATATATTACATTTTTAGATGACAGTAGTTTATGAGCTAAAGTGTTACCTACTAATGTACCAGTCCCTGTAATTAAAATACTCATGATATTAGAACTTAAAAAACTCTATCATTATTTTTAAAAGATGATATCACAATTAAAATTATTTTACTAATATGCCTAAAACAAAAATTTTAGTAGTAGGTGGTGCTGGCTATGTTGGTACACTTCTATCTAATTATCTTTCCTCAAAAGAAAAAAAAATCACAGTAATAGATAATTTTTGGTTTGGTGATTTTCTTAATAAAAAAATTAAAAAAATTAAAAAAGATGTAAGAAATTTGAATATTATTGATTTTAAAAATCAGGATATTGTAATAAATTTAGCATATTTATCTAATGACCCGCTATGTGAAATTAATGCGAGAGATACATGGGAAATAGGTCCATTAAGCACTTATCAGCAATTAGATTTATCAGTCAAAGCAGGTGTAAAAAAATATATATTTGCATCGTCAGGGAGCATTTATGGTTTGAAAAAAGAAAAAAATGTAACTGAGGATTTGGGCTTAGATCCAATTACAGATTACAATAAATCAAAAATGATATGTGAAAAAGTAGTAGAGTCATTTAATGATAAAATTTCAACTACAATTTTAAGACCTGCCACTGTCTGTGGATTTTCCCCAAGACTTAGGCTTGACGTGGTATTAAATCTTTTTTGTTATCAAGCATTTTTTGATAAACAAATTACCATATTAGGTGGTAACCAAATAAGACCATTGGTTCACATTAAAGACATGATAAGATCATATGAATTTGTGATAAATAAAAATATTAAAGGCTGTTTCAATATAGGTTTTGAAAATCAAAAAGTGAAAGAATTAGCAAAAAATATTTCAAAGATATTTCAGTGTAAGTTGATCACTAAAAAATCTAATGATCCAAGATCTTACAGAATAAATTCAGATAAAATTACATCTAAAGGTTTTGTGCCAAAATATAATAGTATAGATGCAATTTTAGATTTAAAACAAGCGTTTGATAAAGGTTTTAAGCCCACAAATGTAAACTGGAACTTAAAATATCTCACAAATAAAAAAATAATTGTTTAGGTGGATAAAAAAACTTTAATACATACAAATATTGTTTCTCAAAAAATTCGTTGGGATATAATAAATCAAAGCTATAAAAAACAGTCAGGTCATTTAGGTGGATGTCTTTCATGTGTTGATATAATTTTTTTGATCTATAAATATTTTTTAAAAAAAAATGATACTTTTGTGCTAAGTAAAGGACATTGTGCTTTAGCATTGTATGCTGTTTTAAAGAATTTAAAAAAAATAAAACCTTATGAGTTAGAAAAATTTCTCGTTGAAGGGTCTTTTTATGGAGAGCACCCATCCCCAAAACTTGATAATAAATTATTTTCATTTTCTACAGGATCATTGGGCCATGGCTTAGGTTTCGGTTCTGGAATTGGATATGGAGATAAATTAAAAAAAACAACAAATAAAACTTTTATTTTGATTAGTGATGGCGAACTTAATTGTGGCACAACTTGGGAAGCTATAATGCTAGCTGGAAAACTTAAATTAGATAATATCTGTGTATTTTTAGATTTTAATAAATTTCAAGCAACTGGAAAATCAGAAGAAATATTAAACTTAAGAGATTTAGAAAAAAGATTTAAATCATTTGGATGGCATGTAACTAGAGGTTCTGGACATAAATATAATGAGATGTATAAAAAAATATCCAAATTAGTAAGTTTTAAAAAAAAACCTCAAATTTATATAGCCGACACAGTAAAGGGTAAGGGTATAAGTTTTATGGAAGGGGACAATAATTGGCATTATAGATCTCCCAACAAAGATGATTTAAAAAAAATTAAGAGTGAATTAAATATGATTTAATGAGAAATTTCTTTGCTAAAAAAATTTACGAACATATTAAAAAAAATAAAAAAATTATTTTATTAAGTGCTGATATAGGTAATAGATTATTTGATAAAATTAAAAAAGATTTTCCAAATAACTTTTTAAATTGCGGTATAGCAGAGTCAAATATGATCACATTTGCATCTGGACTTGCTGCAAAAGGTTATTTGCCATTTTGCTACACTATAACAAATTTTTTAATTTATAAATCTATTGAACAAATTAGAAATGATGCAATTTACAATAATAATAAAATTATTTTAGTGGGTACTGGATCTGGCCTATCATATAATCATCTTGGGCCAACTCATCACTCATTAGAGGATATAGGATTGATTAATGGTCTACCAAATATTAATATATACTCTCCAGCTGATAATAATAATCTTAAATCTCATTTAAATTTTGCAATTACTAATAAAAATAAATTCTCATCTTATATCAGATTGGGTAAGAAAGATGAGCCTGATGTTTCAAAAAATAAAATAAAAATTCAGCATGTTGAAAAAATAAGTTCAGTTAAAGGAGCTAAAATTGCACTTGTGAGCACAGGACCTTTAGTAGAAATTTTAAAAGAAGCTTCAATTGAAATGTCTAAATTATTAAAAGCTGATGTTGTAAATTTTCATCACTTAAAACCTATAAACTTAAAAAAACTAAATCATGACTTTAAAAAATATAAAAAAGTTTACTGTATAGAAGAGCATTATTACACAACAGGAATTTACAGTATTTTAAGATCAAATTTATCAAATAAAATTGATGTTAAAAGTTTGAATAAAAACTTAAATTTTGTAGGTCAAATTGGAGATAGAAAATTTGTTAGAAAAGCTTTTGGCATTAGTAAGGAACAAATAATTAAAACTATAATAGATGATAAAAAAAATAGGAATTGATCTAGATAATACTCTTATAGATTACTCAATTCCAATTAATTTTTTTTCAAGCAAAATATTAAAAAGGAATAAAACTTCAAAAGATAAAATTAAAAAATATTTAATTAAAAATTTTGGTGAAAACAAGTGGACAGAAGCCCAAGAAGAAATTTATGGAAATTTAATATTGAAAGCAAAACTTTTTAGTTTTTGTAGGGCTTGCTTAAAATTCCTAAATAGTGAGAAATTTGATATTTATATTATTAGTCACAAGACTAAGAAAAGTGAGTTTTCCTTAAAATATGATCTTAGAAAACAAGCAAGAATTTGGATTAAAAAAAATTTAAAAGGTTTAATTAAGGAAAAAAATGTTTATTTTTGTGATACAATCGAACAAAAAGTTAGACTTATAAACCAAAATAAGTTTATTTATTTTATTGATGATCTTCCTAAAATCCTTTTACATAAAAAAATTGAAAAAAAATCTTTTAAAATTTTATTCTCAAAAAAAAAAAATAAAAAATTAAAATCAATAGATAATTGGAAAAAAATTTTACTATATTTAAAACAGCATGCAAAAAATAAATAATAATAATTTTTTAATAAAAAACAAAACTCACTTCATTAAAAAATACTCCAAAGAAAGAAAAGAATCTTTTGAAAGAGAATTTTATTTTTATAATTTCTTTAAAAATAATCAAAAAATTTTCATTCCAAAACTGATAAATAAAAAAAAAAATAGATCAATAACTTTTCAATATTATCCTTTTAAAAAAATTAAATCTCAAAAGGAATATTTTAAGTCTTTATTTGATTTTTTTTGTCAGACTAACGCAAAGCATAATAAGCATTATGTTAAGAAATCAAAAGAAATGCATTTATCAATGAAAAATATAAGGAATAATATTAATAATAGAATTTTAGAAATCAAAGAGAGCCAAGAAAATAATGTCAAACTTAATATTATGATTAGAAAAGTAAGTAAATTATTGCCAAAAAAAGATTCTAAAAAAAAATTTAACTCCAAGAAGTTCAAAATTATATCTCAATCAGATATAGGCATTCATAACGCAGCTCTTTATAAAAAAAATATTTTTTTCTTTGATTTTGAATATTCAGGTAGAGATCATATCGTTAAATTCTTATGTGATATATATTACCAACCAGAACTAAATGTAAACAGAAAATTTTTTAAAGTTTTTTTAAATAATATCCAAAAATTTATTGGAATTAATATATCTGGTGCTATAGCTACATTCGAACCTTTTTATAAAGCTAAAATGATATTAATCATATTAAAAATTTTTAACGGTAAAAATAAATTTTATAATTCAACTAATTCCAAAATCCTAAATATTAAAAATGAAAGATTAAAAAAAGCTTATGTGTATTTTAATAAAAAAAGTATAACATCACTAATTAAATGAAAAAAAAAATATTAATAATTGGCGGTGGTTTTGCTGGCAGTGCATCGGCAAGAATTCTATCAAAATTAAAAGATGTTGATATTACTCTAGTTGAAAAATCAAACCAATTAGGGGCTGGAGTAAGAACCCAATTTTATGGTGGACACCCATATACTTTTGGACCTAGGCATTTTTTAACACACAACAAAGAAGTGTTTGAATATCTAAATAAAATTGTACCAATGAGATCATGCGGCAATCATGAATTTATTTCCTATGTCGAACAGGATAATCAATTTTACAATTATCCACTTCATTTTAATGACTTAAAAAAAATGCCAGATGAAAAAAAAATTAGAACAGAATTAAAAAAAACTAATTTAACAACAATAAAAAATTCAAAAAATATGGAGGATTACTGGGTAAACTCTGTTGGAAAGACATTATATTCAAAATTGATAGATCGTTATAATAAAAAAATGTGGTTAGTTAATGATAATAAAAAAATTGATACTTTTAATTGGTCCCCAAAAGGAGCCACAATCAAAAGTGGACCTAGAGCTGCGTGGGATAAAGCAATCTCAGCATATCCAAAAAAAATCAATGGATATAATGACTTTTTTGATAAAATAAAAAAAAAGAATATTAAGATTATATATAATTGTAATTTAAAAGTTAAAAACTTATCAAAAAAAATATTTATGATTAATAAAAAGATACAAAAATTTGATATTGTAATTTCATCAATTTCACCAGATTATTTTTTTAATAATAAATATGGAGAACTAAAATTTATTGGTAGAGATTTTCACAAGATAGTCTTTCCTGTTAAAGAAGTTTTTCCAAAAAATGTTTATTTTTTATACTATGCAAATAGTGAAAAGTTTACTAGGCTTGTTGAATATAAAAAATTTACAAAACACAAGTCCGATACAACATTGATTGGAATGGAAATCCCCTCATTAAATGGAAAGCATTACCCTTTACCTTTTAAATCAGAAATTAAAAAGTCGCATAAATACTTAAAAAAACTCCCTGATTGGTTTTTTAGCATAGGAAGAGCTGGAACATACAGATATGAGGTTGATATAGATGATTGTATAGAGCAGGCATTAGAAATAGAAAAAATTGTAAAAGAAAATAGGTATGAAAGTTGCTTACCCTTAGAGAGATGGTGGAAATATTGAAAAAAAGATTAAAAAAAACTAAAGATTCAATTTTAATTGATAATATGAACCTTACAATAAATCAGTATTTTAAAAAAAAAATCTACAAGTGATCAATCAATTAAAGTTTTTAAAAAATGGATATTACAAATTTAAAATTGATAAAAAAACATTTAATAGCTGTCTTAAAATATTAAATGAAAAAATAAAAAAAAATTATAAGTCTTTTAATAAAACTAGCATTGATGATATTCATAAAATTTTAGAAACCGATCAGTTAAACAATTTTAGAATGAAAATTTTTAAAGATCTTAATTCATCACAAAAATTTAAAACTTTAGTATTTTCAAGCTCCAAAGAGTATATCGAGTCAGCGGTTGGGAGTGAACTTTGTTGTAGTGATTTAAATTTATCAATACAGCTTCCAAATGATAAGAAATCTTTATTAGAAATGCATACAGACTTTTTTAGTGGAGAATCGTTATTTCAGGTTAATCTTTGGATGCCTTTTGTGCCTGTAAAGAAAACTCAGTCTATGTTCATTATGTCTCCAAAAAAATCAATAGAAGCCCTAAAACTAATCAAAAATGATAAAAAAATAAATTTTAATACAATTCAAAAAAAATTTAACAAAGATATTAAATGGATAAATTTTAAGTTAGGAGAGGCCATGTTGTTTTCACCAAATTGTCTTCACGGCAATGTAATGAATAAAGAAAATAAAACAAGATGGTCTATAAATATAAGGTATAAAAATATTTTTAGCCCATACACAAATTTTGCTAATGAAAAGAGAATAGGATCTTTTTATAATTTACATTCTCCAAAAATTATTACAAAGTTCAATGCAATGTATGATTTTAAAACTATTTTAGATGATTAATTTTCATACTTATATTCAAAACAAAAAATTTGGGAATTATTATTTACCATCAAGATTTCAATATGTAATTTTTAGGGATTATTTTAAGAAGATAAATCAAATATTTAGTTTGCCGCAAGGAGAACCAGTTTTTAGCAAAACCAGCATAAGACTAAGGACAATTTTAAGTAATTTAAAAAAAAATGACCATTTAGTTTTAATTTCAATTTATGTTCTTCCAGAAGACATAATTTTAAATAAAGAAATAATTGAAACTTTGATTAAGAAGAAAATAACTACCCACTTTATATTTGAAAATGTAATTTCTAAAACAACTAAAGAATATCATGAAGTTTTAAATATTTTAGAAATAAACAAACATATATTTAATAAATAAATGCTTATTAAAAAATTTTGGAAATTATATCCAATATCAAAAAATCGCATATCAGTATCTATAAAGAGGGTAAAACTAACTACAAAAAAAAGAATAGAACTTAGAAAATTTGGTAAAGAATATTTTGATGGAGGTAGAACTTATGGTTGTGGAGGATATTACTATAAACCAATATTTTTTAAAAAAATTGTTAAAGCAATGATTAAATATTACAAACTGAATAACAATTCTAAAATTTTGGATGTTGGCTGCGCAAAAGGTTTTATGATGTATGAATTTAAAAGAGCACTTCCAAAATCAAAAGTTTATGGAATAGACGTCTCAAGATACTGTAAAAAAAATGCAGTAAATAAGAATATAAAAAAAAATATCAAAATAGCCTCATGTGATGATATTCCTTTTCCAGATAATTATTTTGATTTTGTTATTTCAATTTCAACAATTCATAATCTTGGCCTTTCAGGAGTAAAAAAATCATTAAAAGAGATCAATAGAGTAGGAAATGGAAAATCATTTATAAAAGTTAATGGATATAAAGATAGTAAAGAAAAAAAATTACTGAATGAATGGAATGTAGTTGCAAAAACTATATTAAGTGAGTCCAGTTGGAAAAAAATTTTTAAAGATACTGATTATAAAGGTGATTATGATTGGTTCAAAATTTAGGAAGATAAAACAACAAAATGAAATTAATTTTTAGTTTTATTGTTATACTTATATTAAGTATAGGTAATTTTTTTATTATATTAAGAAATTTTAAAAAGATAAAAAAAAATATTACTATAGTTCAAGATAGAGGGGGCTTTGGAAACACATTTGAAATATGTGATCTTGCACGATATATTTTTAAATCAAATTATTTGTTCATTTTTTTTTTCGATTCACCAAGACATAATCCATACTTACCACTTTTATTTACAAAAAATTACATAGCGTTAAGATCATCTATTAGGTTAAAGATTTTTGGAAGATATTATAGTATTGGCATGCAAGAGAGTAACAAAAGCCAAAATTTAATAATAGAATTATTAGTTTGTCTTATAAAAATAATTTGCAAAAAAAGATTCTTTAGGAATGATGATTTAAGAAAAAAAGAGATATACAATTTTTCCAAACATTCTGGATATGAAAAATTTGATTTTAGACATGATAAAGGCTCGCAATGGAAAGGATTGTACTATTACCTTGTAAATATTAAAAAAAAAAAGATTAATTTTAAACCACTGGAAAAAAAACTATCTATAAAAGAATTAAATTTTTTTAATAAACTTAAAAAAAATAAAAATATTTGTATATATTTGAGAAATAGAAAAAGTAAGGCTGATAAAACTAATTATTTAAGAGACGGATCACAATCAAAAGAATATATAAAAATGATAAAATATATATTAAACAAAAATTATAATGTTTTACTGACAGGAGATGAGGTGTTTAGTAAAAACCAATTAGATAGAATTAATATAAATTCCAAACATAAAATATATGATGTTAATGATTATTCAGATGATAATAGAAATCTACTTAGATTATTATTTGTAGATTTGGGAGAAATTTATATATCTGAGTCAGGTGGCGCAAACTATTTTGGTCTTTATAATAAGAGAAGCATTCATATAAATACTTTTCCATTTTGTGAATCTTTAACATGCCACAATTTTATTCTCAAAAAAATTATAGATCCCAAAAAAAAGATAAAATTAAATAAAGCCAATATAAAAAATCTTTTTTATCATAATTTTGATTTAGGTAAGTATAAATTATTGCCAAATTCTTCTGAAGAGCTTTATAGATTTATTAAGAGAAATATTAATTAAAAAATACCTAGTAATATTTTTTTATAATTTATTTAAAAATTTTTAAAAAAAATTTCATTAGTTAAAAATGAATCTCTAAACTTCAATAAATCTTTGATTTTTATATCATAACTTTGACCAAAATAATCCAACATAGCTTCCATTCTTATTTTACTGGTAATATCGATATCCTTAGCATTTTGTTTTCTTATCTTTAGTTTGTTATTTTTGATATCATCCCAGTTTTTAATAAACACCTCATTTGTTTTTTCCAATAATCTTAAATAAAACTCTCTAAATGTTTCATTTTTTTTTGGATTAATTATTTGTGTTTTTAAAATGGGTCCTGTATCCCAATTCTTGTCAATATAATGAATAGAAATACCTGTTGGTAAATTTTTAATAATACAAAATAGATTCACTCCAACACCTCTCCCATGAGGCAACAAAGCATTATGTAAGTTTACAATCTTATTTTTATAATTCTTTACTATATCTGAGGAAATTTTATGAGGATATCCATTACAAATTATAAATTCAACCTTGAATTTATTTAGATAATTAATGTCAATTTTTTTATTTGATTGAATTACAATATTTTTTTTTTTTATTAAATAATTCTTAATTTCTTCTACTCTGAAATTTTTTAAGATTTTTTGTTTTGTAGGTCCTAATAAAAGAATGTTCATACAAATTTTATATAATTATTTTTTAATTTTTTATTGATTTTTTTTTCTAAAGTTTTTGAAATAATAAATTTAAGATTATTAATTTTTATTATTTTTTTTTTTAAAAAATTATTAATTATAATATTGTAAGATATTTTTGAGCTATATTTTAAGTAAATATAAGCACTATTTTTGTTAACACAAACAAAGCCAATTCTATAATAATTATTAATAATAGAAAAAAATTTTCTTTTTTTTAATTCTTTTTCTTTGGAATTTGAACCAAGTATATTCATTCTTATTGGATTATTAAAAATAGTTTGTAATATCCTTAAGTCACTTTTTGACTCGTTAAAATTTATTTTTGTCATATATCTTGGTTTTCTTAAATATTTTTCTATATTGTAATTGTGTTTTACATACACTAAAAATATCAAAAAAAATTAAATTAATTAAAAAAGTAAAAAAACTTATAAAAATTGTATTATGGAGAATAATAAAATCCTCGCTATCCACAATGGAGAAAAAACTAGAAAAAGTATTATGCCAAATAGAATTGCTTTTGGCGATGCTGAGGTTAAGTCTTTAATGAAAGCGATTAATTACTACCGTGAAAAAGAGATCGATCCACCCTATAGTGGTATTTTTGAAGATGAATTGTGTGAGAATTTTGCAAGATATATGGGTGGGGGTTATGCAGATGCTGTTACATCGGGTACTGCAGCAATATATACAAGCTTAAGCGCGCTACGTTTGAAAAGGGGCTCAGAAGTAATAATAACAGCAGTAACAGATAGCGGACCTTTAAATTGTATTATTCAAATGGGCTTGAATGCGAAAATAGCTGATACAGCTAAAGATTCTTATAACGCATGTGTGGGTACAGTAATTGATTCAATCACTAAGAATACAAAGTGTATTATAGCAACGCATGCTGCAGGCGAACCAATGGAAGGAATTGATAAATTATATGAATATGCAAAAAAAAATAATATTTATTTAATAGAAGATTGTAGTCAGTCACCAGGAGCAAAATATAAAGGAAAAAAAATTGGTAGCTTTTCCGATATTGCTGCGTTTTCAACTATGTATAGAAAAACACTTCATACTGGAGGAAATGGTGGGATTGTTTATACAAAAGATAAAAATTTATATAATTTATTATTGGCTGCCGCAGACAAAGGAAAGCAAGTGTGGAGAAAAGATATAGATCTTAGAAATCCAAATTTCTCAGTTATGCCAGCAATCAATTTTACTCAAAATGAACTAGCATCAGCCATAGGTATTGCTTCACTCGCAAGGTTAGACGAATGCATAAAAAAAAGAAATATTTGGGTTAAGAATTTTATACCGGAGCTTAATAAAACAAAAACCTGTTATCCTTATAATTTTAATGATGACTTTTCTGTATTTTTTTTTCCAATATTTGTAAGAACAGAATTGCTCACATGTAGTAAAAAGGAATTTGCTGATGCTCTTTTACATGAGGGTATTGGACTTCAGCCTCATTATGGTTGTGTAATCTCTGATTGGGAGTGGTCAAAGGAATATATGGTTGAAAATAAAGTTGCAAAAAATGCCAAAGAAACTAGAGACAATTCTTTTAATTTGTTCGTGAATGAAAAATATGGAGATCAAGAAATTGAAGATATTATCCAAGCAATTAAAAAAGTTGAAAATTTTTATCTAAAAAAAGATACAGAAAGCTTAAATATCCAAAATAGAAAGCTTGATTGTTGTGGATTTAAAAATAATCATTGTGAATATTATAAATCATAATTATAAATTAAAAGTTAATATTCCTTTAAAAATTCAAAATTTAACAGAGAAAATAAATTTTAAAAAAGGAATGTTATAACAAAAAATCCTTTTTGGAATTAATGATTAATAATAATATAAAAAATATTACTACTTCAATAATAGGAAGCCTATTATGTTTACCAAAATTAATTTTTACACTGTTAAAAAATATTAATAAAATTAATCTATCTGATGTTATTATAATACATTTTGGTTCTGGCTATGGTCATCACTTCACTCATCATGATCTTGCAAGATATTATTTTAAAAAAAAAAATTTTCTATACATTCATTTTTTTGAATCAGGAAGGCATAACACTCAACTAGGGTCTATATTTGATTCAAATCAAATTATCATATTAAATAATTTTACTATTAATTTATTTAATAAAAAAATAAAATTTGGTGAATACGAAAAGTCCTTAATAAAACCTTTGTATAGAGCAACATGTTTTTTTGTTAAATTGATAAAAAAAAAAGATGTTAAAATGCACCACTTTCCATGGCTATATAATAAAATAAATAATACATTTAAGAAACTTAACATTAAAAAAAATTATGCAACAACAACATTAGGAGATAATAAAAGTTGGTTAGATTTTTATTATTCTAGAATAAATAAGTATAAAAATAATCAGTTATATAAATTAAAAAAAAATAAAAAATTAAAACATTTAAAAAATGAAAATAATAAAATTTGTTGTATCTACTTGAGATATTTTAATAATGGAGAAAATTTCCAATCAATGCGATCTGGTTCGAAAAACATTAAAGATTATTTACTACTAATAGATTATTTAATTTCAAAAAAATATTTAGTATATTTGATTGGAGATAATTCAGAAAAGAATACAAAAGACTTAACTCATTCTAATTTGATTAACTTAAGTATTTATAAAAAAAAACAAAGAGAGCAGTTAGAACTTTATGCCCTTTCAGAATGTGAATTATTTATTTCAGAGGCTGGTGGCTGTCAGTATTTTGGTTTATATAGTAATAAAACTTTATTAATTAATTACTTTCCAATCAATTATCCTTATCCAGCAAAAAAACTAAATAAAAAGATATTTGATTTGAATACCAAAAAAGCGATAACAATCGATAAAAAAATAGATTATAGAGATCAAATTAATATGATTTTAGATAATAAAAATCTTATACTTGAAAATAATAAACCTGATGAAATTTTAAATTTTGTGAAAGAGAATATTAATGATTAAGAATAATTTTTTTGGTGAGTACTTTATAAAATATTCAAAATTAGTAGACGGACTTGATCACAAAAAAATTGACTATTTATATAATAAAATAAATAAACTTAAAAAAGACAATAAAGTAATGATTTTTGGTAATGGTGCAGGTGCTTCTATTGCAAGTCATGTTGCTTCAGATTTAACTAATGCTGCAAAGGTAAAGTCACTGTCTTTTGATAACACCGCTCAATTAAGTTGTTATGCTAATGATTATAAGTTTGAAAATTGGGTAAAAAAAACCATTGAATCATATTCATTTAAAAATGATTTAGTTATATTATTAAGTGCCTCAGGTAACTCTAAGAATATGTTAAATGCAGCAAGATATTGCATAAAAAATAAAATAAACTATTTCTCAATTACTGGGTTTAAAAAAAATAATAAACTAAACAAAATTAGTAAAAATTTTTATTGGATCGACTCGAATTCTT
>TARA_B110001450_G_scaffold168268_1_pt1 | contig 16415 bp, 12 predicted proteins | sample TARA_B110001450 | Tara Oceans TARA_B110001450 (sample SAMEA4396538) | marine metagenome | biome: Polar Biome; feature: [SRF] surface water layer (ENVO:00010504); material: water (ENVO:00002006), including particulate matter (ENVO:01000060) such as... | depth 5 m | reverse complement strand
CCTCCACCGTCTCCACCTCCACCAAGCCCGCCGCCGAGCCCGCCGCCGCCGAGCCCTCCTCCTCCCTCGCCGCCTCCGGTACCTCCACCTCCAAGCCCACCTCCGAGTCCGCCTCCGTCGCCACCTCCTCCAAGCCCCCCTCCAAGTCCTCCGCCACCCTCTCCGCCCCCGTCGCCACCACCTCCTTCTCCACCGCCGTCGCCGCCACCGCCGTCGCCGCCTCCCCCGGGTCCGCCTCCGAGCCCACCCCCGCCGAGCCCGCCACCGTTCCCTCCGGTCTTCGGTCTGTCCGTGCAGACCACCAACCTCGACTGGTCGGACGCGCGCGACAACTGTCGCGCCAAAGGTGGCAAGCTGGTGATGATACAGGACTCCACAAAGAACGAGGCGGTGAAGGACGCCATCGCGGCGGCGGGAGTGGACAGGGCGTGGATTGGTCTCAACGACAAGGGGTCGGAGGGCACGTTCCATTGGGTGCGAGAGGACGCGAGTCTTTCGGAAATCACGCTGCAGACCGGCGACTACGAGAGCTGGGGTTCGGGTCAACCCGCGAGCGACAACGCGTTCCAGGATTGCGTGCACATGACGACCGCCGCGGGTGCCTGGGCGTCGCGAACGTGCGACGATCAGACAAAGTATTCCGTCTGCGAAGGCATTGCGCCGCCTCCGAGCCCGCCGCCTTCGCCGCCGCCTCCGAGTCCACCTCCGTCTCCGCCACCCCCGAGTCCACCTCCTCCGTCTCCGCCCCCGTCGCCGCCTCCGTCGCCCCCGCCCCCGTCGCCGCCTTCACCACCGTCGAGTCCGCCGGCACCGCCCAGGGCCCCGCCGCCTGCGGCGCAGTTCAGCTGCTTCGGTGCGGCCCAGGAGGACAAGATGATTTCGTCGAACGCAATATCGTCGCACTCGACGGACGCGGACGCACTCGCTGCGTGCGTGGCGGCCGCGTCGTGCTACGCAATCGTTTACGCACCCGCAAACAGCGAGTCGACTCGATGGAGCGCGCGGCTGGGAGGCGAGAGTGTCGGTCTGTTCCCCATGAACGGCGTGACGTCGTACGTGTACAGCGGCAGCTGTCGTCGTCGCTTGTCGGAGGAGAGGGTGGAAATGTGGAGCACCGAGGAGGAGGAGCCGGTGCAGATAAATCATATGAAACGACTGACCGTGTTTGGACGCATGCTGCGAGCCGTCATGAGAGTTCCAGACATGGAAGAACACAAGATACTTACGAGGCGGCCAGCTGCTGGCCCACTATACGCAAACCGACCTACCACGAGACTCGAAAGGAACAACAGAGATAGTCGCATGTAAACGAAACGGTGTGGTTGTTTGTGGTGGTCGTAGCCTTGAGCTGGTACCACGACTTTTTTGCAACTTGGGGTTTAGGCGTAGAAGTCCGGGTCGTCCGGGTCGTCCGGGTCGTCCGGGTCGTCCTGTCCGGCCGGTCCGTCCGAAGCCTCCGCGACGTCCGCGTGGCCAGAAGCTTCGGCCTCCACGTCAGCCTCCGCAACAGCGATCGCCTCCTCCAGATCCATCTCCGCCTGTAGCTTCTTAGCAGCCTCAAGAGACTCGCGCTCCTCTTGCGTCTCTTTGTCCATCTCTTCTTGCAGCTGTCTTGCGTACTTGGTGTCACTGTCTTCCTGCTCCTCCTCGTCATGCTCTTCCTTGATGACCGTGATGCTGCGCTTCTGTCCGGCGACAGGACGCATGTCTCTCACGACCTCTATCATGCCGACGAGGCTTCCAGAATCGAGAAGCTTGTAGTGCGAGGAGTGGGCGTCAAGACGTCCAAGATGCTCGAGGTCGATGACGTACTGAGAGTTGATGTTGTGTGACGCAAACGCCTCCGGGTCAGGTGCGACCTGCAACATGGTGCCAATTTTCTTGTTGCTTTGGTTGGTGCAGCGCCACGTACGGAACATGATTGGTGTGCGTGTCATCTCCCACATCATCGTCGAAAAGCACACCATCTCAGCTGGGCTAAAGTAGAGCTGATCACACTCGCTTCTGTACCGCTCAAGCCGTTCCTTAGGCTCTTGTGGCCATTGGCCGTGCTGTGCGCGCTCCTCGGGCGACGCTCCCAGGTCGTGCTGCATCCATATTATTTCGTGGTAGCACATGCCGCTCGTGTTTAAAACGCACGGTTGGTACCACTTGGTCTTGATCCATGCAATGAGATCGGTGCGCAGGCGCGCGGCGGCGGCTTCCATGTCCGTGGGTCTGATGTGCCCCAGGTGAAGCGACTCCAGCGCAGCTGCCATGCATGCGACCAGACAGTCGCCATTTTTCACACCGGTCTCGAGCTTCTCCTCCATGTCCATAGGAGCAGCAGCATCGGCCGTGAGCCGCGAGCCGTGACCAAACGAGTAGTACCTTCGGTCCTCTTCCATGCAGGCCTGCTCTCTCACGACTCCTGAGGAGCCAGAGGATTTGGAGGGTCCAACACTAGATCTGCCCGCCATGGATGACGAAACCGTCAGAATAAGGTGTGATTCAGGGAAAAGCTGCGGTGGCTGCCGGATCAAGAATAGCGCTTGTTGTTTTGATATTCTACTTGCGCGCTCTTGTTGTTGTACTGGAGTGTGGCAGAAGGCAGCCATCGTTGGCTTGTGGAAATAATGCCAATGGATGCGCTGTAGTTGAAAGAAGAACGTCTTGGCTATGCGCACTACGTACAAGTCGACGCTGTCAGCCGAACGTGTGGTGAGCAAAACTGGGGCTTCTTCCTCGTCTGGTCGTTCCGGCGCCACAGGGCGCCAGACAGTTCCGCTTCTGAAGCCGTTGACGGTGGGAACCAAGGGAGAGGAGGACTCGAGTGAGAACGGCGTAGAGGAGTCGGACGCCGCGTCTGCGGCGTCCAAGTTGGCAGCGTACAAGAGCTATGTCGCGGAGGCGTCGCAGGTGTACAACATGCAATCTTTGATTGCGCTCTGCTTTGGAGTCCCGCTGCTGCTGGCGGCGATCACGCTTGGGGTGTACACGACCGTGGAGCACGCGCATGCAACGACACCCTCGCCGCCGCCGTCGACGCCGTTTCCGCCGTTTCCGCCGCCTACGGGAGAACGTGGCAGCGGCGTGCCGACCAGTCCATCGCCGCTGCCACCGCCGTTCCCGCCGCCGTTTGACGAACCGGCTCCGCCTCCGTTTCCACCCAGAGAGAGCCCCCCTCCGCCGCCTCCGCCTACACCGTTGACGCCGCCGGGCATGGTCGTGACGGAGACGCTGCTTGTGGTCCAAGAGGTGTTTTACATGCCTTCTGGCACGAGCGCGGTGGACAGCACCGCGTTGAGTCAGAGGCGCGCACAGATCGACTTGGCTGTGCAGGTTTCTGGCGCAGGGAGTGTTACGACCGTTCAAGAAGTCGATGTTGACATTGACGGAACTCTGGACGCCTCGAGCGCACGCCGCCGCCTTTCGGGTCTGACGGCCGGTGCTCACAACCTCACGGTGCCTGTGGTGGTGGAGTCAACGTCCGCCGGTTGCGCAGACGTGTTGCAGAGCGCTGGAGGGTCCGGAAGCTTCGCGTTGCATCAGTTCGTCGTGAGCGTGCCGGCGGACGTCTCCGTGGACGACGTCAAAAAGACCCTGGATCTGTTGCCTACGGGAGTGACCGACGGATCTGGAACCGTGCTGACAATTTGCGACGGCCCGGTGGTGGCTCAGTCCACCATCGTCGTCGACCCGGCGCCGCCGTCGCACCCGCCGAGCCCTCCGCCGCCCAGCTCACCGCCGCGTCCCAGTCCGTCGCCGCCCACGTCGCCGCCTCCGAAGTCCCCGCCTCCAAGCACTCCGCCGTCGCCACCGGAAACTCCTCCGTCGCCGGCGTCTCCACCGGCAGCGTGTCTGCCTCTTGGAGACTCCGGTGCAAACGTCGACAAAATCGTGGAGGTGACTGTGGTTTCCACGAGCAGCGGAGGCTTGGGCTACGAACTTAACGACGTGGATACTTCATTTTCCGTTGGTCCGGGTCTCACGTACATGTTCTACAACATCCCTGCCGAGCACCCGATGCGTATCATCGACGAGGACACTACGTCACCCTGCACCATCACCCCGGACTGCGCGAGCACCGGGATTCCTGCGTTCATGGCTTTTGACCCGACGGGGTTGTTCTGCTATGGAATTGCGTCGTGGCACATTGGTCTGGACTGCATGGGCAAGGTGCTCTCGTTGCAGTGCGGAGTCCATGGTTACATGAACGGACAGAATCGTCTCCCTGTTCATGGGGAATGCACGCCCTCTCCGCCAACGTCGCCCCCGCCATTCCCAGAGGCGCCGCCACCCAGGGCACCGTGGCCTGGATCGCCGGCGCCCTCGCCACCACCGCCGACTCCGCCAGAACCAAGCCCGCCGCCGCCGTCTCCGCCGCCGCCGAGCCCGCCACCCGACGCGCCGCCGAGCCCGCCGCCTCCCAGCCCGCCGCCGCCGTCTCCGCCGCCGCCCAGTGCGCCGCCGCCCGACAGCCCCTACCCTCCCAGCCCGCCGCCGCCGTTCCCGCCGGGCCACCCGGAGCGAACGTGCCCGTGGATGGACCTCGCGACGGCGTACGACGATCACATCCAGTGCTTCGACGGCCACATCTGCAACTTCCACAACCTGCGCGGCGGCAACGCCAGCTGCTGCCACGGGCGCGGAGGCCGCGCATTGTGCCCCAAGAACTTTGAAATGATGTGCGAGAGCACGCAGTGCGCGGGCGGAGCGTTGATAAACGAGACCGACCGTGTCCTGGGCGTGAACGCGGACCACTGCTGCTCGGAACTGGCATGTACTGACGAGGGTCTGGATTACCAAGGAGACGAACGCGAGTGTTACAAAGACCCGCCCCCGAGCCCACCCCCTCCAAGTCCGCCGCCGCCAAGTCCGCCGCCGCTGCCGCCACCTCCCAGTCCGCCGCCACCTTCTCCGCCGCCGAGTCCGCCGCCTCCGAGTCCACCGGTTCCAAGCCCCCCGCCGTCTCCGCCGCCTCCGAGTCCACCGCCGCCAGACCCGCCGCCGCCAAGCCCGCCGCCTCCAAGCCCGCCACCGAGCCCGCCACCTCCAAGTCCGCCGGCTCCAAGTCCTCCACCGTCTCCTCCACCCCCGTCTCCTCCGCCCCCGTTTCCGCCACCTCCGAGTCCGCCCCCGCCATCTCCGCCACCAAGCCCGCCGCCTCCCAGTCCGCCGCCGCCGAGCCCGCCGCCGCCCAGCCCGCCGCCGCCGAGTCCGCCGCCAAGCCCTCCACCACCGAGTCCACCGCCTCCGCTGTCTCCGCCAAGCCCGCCTCCACCTAGCCCGCCTCCACCGAGCCTGCCGCCGCCGACTCCTCCGCCGCCGAGTCCGCCGCCACCCTCTCCGCCTCCTCCCTCGCCTCCACCGTCTCCACCTCCGCCATCTCCGCCACCGCCGAGTCCACCTCCGCCAATTCCTCCACCTCCCAGCCCGCCTCCCAGCCCGCCGCCGCCGACTCCGCCGCCGCCCAGCCCGCCTCCCAGTCCTCCTCCTCCGAGTCCACCGCCTCCCAGCCCCCCTCCAAGTCCTCCGCCACCAAGTCCTCCGCCACCGAGTCCGCCTCCAAGCATTCCTCCTCACGTTCCGGGTCACCTGGAGCCTCCAAGCTCTCCACCAACACCCCCGCCGCCAAGTCCGCCGCCAAGTCCGCCGCCGACACCGCCGCCAAGCCCACCGCCACCAACCCCCCCTCCCAGCCCGCCGCCTCCCAGCCCCCCGCCGCCGACTCCTCCGCCACCCTCTCCGCCTCCGCCGTGCACGCCACCGCCACCAAGTACGCCCCTGCCGAGTCCACCGCCGAGCCCGCCGCCTCCGAGCCCGCCGCCGCCGACTCCGCCACCGCCCAGTCCGCCGCCACCGACTCCGCCGCCGCCGAGCCCTCCACCGCCGAGCCCGCCGCCTCCGAGCCCCCCGCCGCCGAGTCCGCCCCCGCCGACTCCGCCACCGCCTGTATCGCCTCCGCCAAGCCCTCCACCGAGCCCACCACCTCCCAGTCCGCCGCCTCCATCGGAGCCTCCCAGCCCGCCGCCTCCCAGCCCGCCGCCACCGAGCCCACCTCCGGTTCCTCCGCCACCGAGCCCTCCGCCACCGAGCCCTCCGCCTCCGACTCCTCCGCCGCCGAGTCCTCCTCCGCCGAGTCCACCGCCGCCGAGTCCACCGCCGACACCACCACCACTGGCGCCGCTTTCAACGTGCTCTCCGTATCAGCTGTCGGCTGGATCACCTGCGCACGCGGGGACAATGACGCGGCAGTGGTGCATAGATCGTGTCACGGACCCGACCGCGTACCGCGAGGCCGGAGACTTCCATGCCGAATGGGAGATTCTTGGTGGCGACAACGCGGCGGAAGACGTGGGGTTGTGCATCGCAACGTACGACGGAGCGTTCTTGGGGGACTCCGTTACGACCGGTGGTGGAGAGCACCGCGACAAGATTACCTTTTACGAGTTTTCAGACGTGCTGCTGTCGAGCGAGTCGAGCATGCAGTTCATGATCTGTGCGCTCTGTGCGTACATGGACGGCATTCCGGACACTCCGTGCACGGACCCAGGAGAGGGAAACACCGCCGACTCGATTGGGACGTGTCTGTGCGACTGGCAGTCGCCGTGGCTGCCCCCGTCGCCTGCGCCGCCCCCGCCTTCGCCCCCGCCTCCGACTCCTCCCCCGAGTCCACCACCAAGTCCTCCACCCCCCAGTACACCGCCGCCGCTTCCGCCACCGTCGCCGCCGCCACCGTCCCCTCCGCCTCCGATTCCCCCCAGCCCGCTGGCGCCAATGAACACCGTAACAATCATGGGCGGAAGGTCGACTGCCTCGGAGGAATGTTTGGAGGCATCGGCAGCGAATCCCCCCTACGGAACCACGACGGTGTGTCCCAACACTGTGGATTTTGCAGAAGCGGCGTGCTTGGCGCAAGGCGGGTTCATGGGCGTTGGTCGCGACCCGACGGAGAACGCCCTCGTGCAAGCTGCGATCGAAGCCGACACAACGATGAAACAAGCTTGGGTGGGACTCACGGATCGACACGGTGCGGACAATCGGTGGCAGCTCTACTGGGGAGACCCCGACGATCCCGAGGTGCGCCGCTTCACCTTCACGGGGAGGGGTCGCAACACGACCACTTGCACGGAGGCGGGAGGCTTTGAGAACTGCAAGAGCAACCAGGGCTGGGACATCGACATTACGTTCCATGCGTGGTCGACCGACGAAGAGCCGCCGATCAGCGCCAACAAGAACTGCGCGTTTCAGTCTTCGAGTGGGTGGACTGCGAGGAACTGCGACCAGGCCAAGTCCTGGGTGTGCTTTGGAATTCCCCCGAGCCCACCTTCTCAGCCCCCGCCGAGTCCGCCGCCGAGTCCGCCGCCTCCGAGCCCACCACCGTTCAATTACTTCGATGGGTGCTTCGGAATCGACAACGGTGGTTTGTCGTTCTCAAAGGTCGGAGACGATGGTTTCTCGTACGGCGCCCAGTTCAGCATGGGTGCCGGGAACTGGATCAAGTACGACAATGCCTTGGACGCAGCGATTGCGTGTCTCTTCTGGCCAAACCTCGAGGGAGACAGGTTGCACCCTGTGAACATATACAATGGGCTGAGCGCCGACGACCTGCGGCAGGCCAGCCCAAACCCGCTGCTGGGCGGAGCGCACTGCAGTGCGCTGGGGTACTACGAGAACAAATGGTGGATTCATCACTGCGATCAGGGCACGGGGTTGCAGTCGGAATGCACTGTCAATGCCGGAGGAGCCTTTAACGGCGACGTTTACACGCTCGGGGCTCAAGGTCACGATTGTGGATTGGGATTGCCGCCCCCCTCGCCGAGTCCGCCCCCCGAAGCGCCGCCGAGCCCGCCCCCGTCCCCACACGTCGATGTCGAAGATCCAATCGTCAGTTGCCCGCTCATGGCAAAGTGGAACACGGCGCGCAACAACATCAACACACAGAGCAAGAAGTCGGGAAACCAGTGCAAGAAGATTAGCCAGTGGTACGGAGGTAACGGCGCGGGGCAGAATGGGATCGGCCACGTCAGCAGCGTGTTCTGCAAGGATCCCGATTCTGGAGAGATTGTGTATTGCGACCAGCAGTACGGAAGTCCGTTCTGTCGGACGGACGCGTGCATCCTCAACGGATTCACGCCACCATCCACGAACAACTTGGGGCGCTTGGACTGCACCGAGGGAGCCGACGAACGAGGGCAGACGATTGCGAGATTTCTGAAGGGTGTGAGGATTGTGTTCCAGACGAGCATCGAGTACAGCGGCAGCACGGCCGACATTGAGGCAATGTACTCTGTCAACATTCCCTACTGGCCGGAGCAGGTGGAGTGCACAGTGGACGCAAACAACGTGGTGCTCTTCACGTGTGTGGTCACCTCGGAGCACTACTTTTACGTGGGCACCGACAACTGGAACGTGTCTGCGACGGAGGCACATGTTCTGTACGACCAGCTGACGGAAGAGTCGGAGTGGGGGTCGTCCGCGCTGGCGACGAAGCTTGGAGCCATTTCGATAGAGTCGTTGGTGACGTCGCACGCTTACACCTGGATCGACACAAAGGGAAGGAGCAACTGCCTGCACAAGTTTGGCGTTCTGTACCTGGACTGGATAGACACGTGCTGGTCTAGCTGGAAAGGCGTCAGCGGGCAGCCTGGCAACGAACGGAAAATGACGAAGATGATCCCGTGTCACCTGCGCTCTTACCACGACGGCTTCAAAACACTCTACTCAAACGTCTATATACAGCCAGACCCGGAGTACGCGGCGTACCAGGGGCTCGAAAACCCGCCCGACGAAAATGGAGTGGGAGTCTGGGACAATGGGTATGAAGGCGCGTTCTTTGGGCAGGCGTGCTACAACGACAACTACCTGGGGGTCGACAACTGCAAGTACGTGGACACGGTCTACGGATACGGTTGGACAGGCCTGCATCGCCACAACTGGGGGGTCGGCACCAACTACATCCACACTCTGCCGTACAACGTCGAGTGTGGCCAGCTCAGTGGCGCCCTGATGCAAGTGAGCTGTGCGAATGATCCCGAGTGGATAGAGGCCAACGAGGCGGCCAACGCGGCCTCGACGCCTGCGGAGGTGCTCGCCGCGGCGGCCGCGATGCTGCAGTCGCCAGACCCGCCGTGGCCTCCGCCGGAGCCCCCGAGCACTCCGCCGCCGCCTCCGCCGTCGCCGTCGCCGCCGTCGCCGCCTCCTGGGCTCCCGACGATCGATGGCACAGGTGCGAGTGGGCCGTCGTTCTCGTTCCCCGGTTCACCACCACCGCCTCCTCCTCCTCCGTCGCACCCGCCGATCACGTTCATGCGTCGCCAGCTGCAACGGGCGAAGCGCACCGCGATGAGCGCTGCGGACATCCTTGCGCGCGTGGTCGACCCCATTGCGGAGCGCTTCCAGCGACGACTCAGCGCGGAGCAGGCGAGACGAGTGACCGAGGACTTCAGGACGCATGGCGTCGAGGACAGGTCGAGACGAATGGTGACCGACCTGCTTTGGCCTTCCGGGATTCCGGAGATGATGGAGAGGAATCGAGAGAGACGAAAGCTGCAGCAAGCAGCCGCTGCAGCAGCATGACGTCGTACGGGAACAGGTGTGGTATTTAGTGTAAAATGTGGGATGGGTCGGTTTCTTACGGGCAAAGGTCCTGGTTCACAAAAGGTTTTTACGAAGCTGGTGTGTAATAACGGGGCAATGCAGAAGCGGTTGTTGATGAAGCTCGTAGCGTGGCATGCCGCCGAACAGTTTCCATCTGTTTGTGCCGCGACGTCAGAGGGTGCGCGCCTCTGACGAGACCCCCCTGATGATAGAAGGCCCGGTGACGACCAAAGCGGCCACAAGTTTTGTTTCACCGGCAGTGACCTGGTTCACGGGCCTTGCGACTGCGCAAAAGGTCGCAGTGGGCGTGGGCGGCGTCGCGCTCGTAGGTCTCACAATCGGAGTCCCTGTGGGAGTCGCTGTCGCGGAGAGCGTCGCAGACACCCCGGAGCTCGTCGTCATCACTCCGTCGGCACCGCCGAGCCCGGTGTCGCCGCCGCCGAGCCCGGTGTCGCCGCCGCCGAGCCCGGTGTCGCCGCCGCCGTTTCCTCCGGTCAACCCGCCCCCCGTGAACTGTTTGTCGGAGTGCATCGACAGCGGCATCTGCGCAGGGTTGATTCCAGGGAGCGCTCGTGAGGAGTATTCTTACGACGCCATGCAGAACGAGGACTGCATGACGTGTCACACGGCGTGTTGCGTGCGAGGATGTCACTGCGAGGAGATGGACGAGGCTCCGCAGACAGCGGAGGGGTGCAACGGCATGTTCTCGTGCCTGAGCGTGTGCACTCCACCTCCGCCCTTGGCACCACCGCACCCCTCGCCTCCGCCTCCTTCTCCACCGCCTCCGGATGCTCCACCTCCGAGCCCGCCGCCCCCGAGCCCACCTCCGGAGCCGCCGCCCCCGAGCCCGCCTCCGCCGCACGTGCCGGGGTTTGTGGCTCCTCCGTCCACTCCGCCGCCCCCGAGTTCTCCCCCTGCACCACCGCCGCCGTCACCGCCACCTCCTGTCCCACCGCCAACACCGCCGCCCCCGAGTCAGCCTCCTCCTTCACCGCCTCCCCCTGTTCCGCCTCCTCCAAGCCCGCCACCGGAGCCGCCTCCGCCGAGCCCGCCCCCGCCGAGTCCACCCCCTGCGCCGCCGCCACCGAGCCCGCCGCCTCCAAGTCCTCCACCGCCGGAGCCGCCACCGCCGAGTCCGCCGCCGCCGAGTCCGCCGCCGTCGCCGCCGCCTCCGAGTCCGCCGCCCCCAAGCCCGCCGCCTCCGAGTCCACCGCCTCCGAGTCCTCCTCCGACACCACCACCTCCGCCGCTCTCTCCGGACGCGTGCGTGTCCAACGGCTTCACGCGCACGTCGCTGGGAGTGGAGGCCGGAACGGGAGGAGACCTGACTCTCAGCGGCACGACGATGGCGACGCTCGTCGGTGTGGGGAGCTATGAGGAATGCTGTGAGCTGTGCATTGTCACGAAACCTCCAAGCGCGCCTCCGAGTCCACCGGACGGTCCGTCTCCTCCGGATGCGCCACCGACTCCGCCGGGCATGCCTCCGCCGCCGCCTCGACCGGACACGCCCGTGGGGGCAACCTTCAACACGGTGAGCCGGCCAGCGCTTGTGTCCATCGCTCTGTTCTCACAGTGCATGGGCGTCGTGGTGCGGCGCAACGTCGACGGCACGTTCACGTGTCTGATCAAGTCTGAGAACTCGCAGTCCTCTGGCGCCACGCCGATGAACCAGGCTGCTGACAACGGAGGCACCGGTGGCGACCTCGTGTACGCCTACGGCAGCCCCTCTCCGCCACCATTTGCTCCGCACGCCACGTCGTGCAACGCGTTCGAGCTTCTTCCCAACACGCTGCCGGCCAACGGCTGGAACGCGGGCCCCGACTTTTCGAGTCCCCGTGTCTCCAACTGGGAAAACCCCTTCGAGGCGTGCGAACGGTGCTCCAATACTCCTGGATGCATGAGCTTCGGAATCGACCATAAGCAAGCGACCGCAAACGACAGGTCTGGGAACAGCCACCTGCACTCGTCGCAGGCGACGCGCGGCGCGAGCGACGGCGTCGCGTGGGGGTACGACCTTTGGAGGTATCCGACACCGTCTCCGCCCCCAGGTCCGCCTCCGCCATCGCCGCCTCCGTCGCCTCCGCCGTCACCACCCCCGTCGCCGCCTCCTCCGAGTCCTCCGCCGAGCCCGCCGCCGAGCCCGCCGCCGAGTCCTCCGCCCGCGCCGCCGCCCCCGAGTCCTCCGCCTCCGGAGCCTCCACCTCCTAGCCCCCCGCCGGCTCCGCCGCCCCCAAGTCCGCCACCCCCGGAGCCCCCGCCTCCGATTCCGCCGCCCCCGGTGCCGCCGCCGCCAACGCCGCCGCCGCCGAGCCCGCCGCCGCCCACTCCGCCGCCGCCGAACCCGCCGCCTCCGAGTCCGCCGCCGCCAACGCCGCCACCTCCCAGTCCGCCGCCTCCGGTGCCGCCACCGCCCAGCCCCCCTCCGGTGCCGCCGCCGCCAAGTCCGCCGCCTCCGACCCCACCGCCTCCGACCCCGCCGCCTCCGAGTCCGCCGCCACCCAGTCCCAGCCCGCCACCACCCAGCCCGCCCCCCAGTCAGCCCGTGGAGTGCACGGCAATAGAGGACGGCCTGGCGTCCGGAGCGTTGCTGACGTTGAGCTACAGCAACCTGGACGCAGACGGAGACGGAATGAACTGCTACAAGCTGGGCGACACGTGCGTGGACGCCGATCCCCTGGATGCGTGCACCGACGTCACGATTGGAGGAGGCTGCGGGCGCGCGGACGCGTACACGTGCGACCTGGGATACGTGGGCGGGTCGACCACTGACAACACCGCGTGCACCAAGTACGTGTATGTGGAGGACATTGTGAACTCCACGACGCACAAGCTCTACGGACAGTGCGTCATGACGGACCGCTGTCGTACTCCAGGTGGAGTGCAGGGTGGCGAGAAGCATCCGTGCGCCTTCGAGTCGCCTCCTCCTGAGCCGCCGAGTCCGCCGCCGAGTCCGCCGCCTCCTGTGCCTCCGCCGCCGAGCCCGCCCCCGACACCGCCTCCTCCGAGCCTCCCGCCGTCACCGCCGCCACCGAACCCGCCACCGAACCCGAACAACGAGTGCACCACTGGGATCAAGGCACCTGTCGTGGGGAGCAGCGTGGTGAAGGGCTGGAAGGCCCACGACGAGGGCTGGCTGAGTCACAACCGCGGGTACGCGCAGCGCTTGGAGGACACGCTTGCTCAATCCTGGGGTCTCGCAGAGATGAGCGACGAGGAAAAGACGAGCTTGCAAGTGAGCGGTTCCAGCACGGAAGACTTCCTGTGCCCTTCCGGCACTGGATGCGACGGGCGTTTCACGGCGCTGCAGGGTGTGTTGAATGCGAACGCCAGGGTGCTGGTGATTGGGCTGTCGCTGGGCAACGAGGGGCTCGCGACCGCGGAGGACGCGTCTGCCGCGCGCGCGATAGGTGACGTGTTCAAAGCGGGGCTGCAGTCGATTGTGGAGATCGCGGACCAACATTCGACTCCCTGTGTGATCATGGGCGTCTACCCGGACACCCGTTACACGCAAATGCAGACACAGCTTCTGTACGCGGTGAATACAGAGCTCGCGGACGAGGTCCCAACTTGGACACGAAGCCCCAGGTATGTGGACTGGCTGTCGGAGCTGGCCCCCTGCAGCGACCCGGACGACGCGGCCGGCACGTGTGGCCACTGGATCACCGAGTACAAGCACGGCGCGGACGGGTCGACCGACCCCTCCACAGGCAGCGACAACCACCCCAACGGCCGCGGCTTCACCGCCATGTATCGCGCCATCGACCTGCCGTCTCTGTTTGGCGATCACTCGTGCGGAGACCACGCTACCAACGTGGAGACCATTGGAAGCGTGGAGGTAGGGGTCGGGCGCTGCACGGGCAGCTCGTTGACCACGCTTGCCACGTACAACGACGACCAGGACACGACTCACGACTTTTACATTCAGAACCAACAGGCGTGTGAAGCCGAGTGTGTGCGAATGGGAACGGCGACGTGTGGAGGCTACGCGTTCAACGTTCTTGGCAGCACCGACGGAGGACAGGTGGCTATGACCGCTGGTCGCGAGTGCGTTCTGTACGGGACGAATGTGCAGGGGGCCGACGGCACCCTCTTCTTCAAGTGCATCCGAATCGGAGAGGCGCTTCCACCGTCGCCTCCGGCCGTCCCGCCGCCGCCGAGTCCGCCGCCGAGTCCGCCGCCGAGTCCGCCGCCACCCAGTCCGCCGCCGTTCAACGCGTATTACGAAACGAAGGCGGCCGGCTGTCGCATCGTGGAGGGAACCGATTCTCAAAACAACTGGGCATGCACCAGCGGTGTGAACTGCGGGGACGAGGACGTCCATTTTACTCAGGAGCTCCGAGAGGGGCTGACGCAGGAGGAGTGTTCGGAGACGTGCTACACGGCAGAGGCTGTTGCGATGGAACGAAACGACGGCACCCGAGGGTGCACGGCGTACCAGTGGAGCGACTTCACGCCGGCGGGGTGCAAAGTGTACACGGTGGAGCCGATGTACCACAGCTATCCCGAGAACGGCTGGCCCACGACGAGTGGAAGTTACTACTGCGGCATCTACCGGGGTCCTGCGCCCAGCACGCCGCCGCCGCCGGCGGCGCCACCGGTGGCGCCGCCGCCGCCGTCGCCCCCGGACTGCAAGGCAGACTACGCGCTTTGCGCCGGTCCAACAATCCACACGTGCTGTTCCGGCTCGTGCGTCTACAACTTTGCTGCCCAACAATTCCGATGCGCACTCTCCTCGTCTCCGCCGCCAAGCCCGCCGACTCCGCCGCCGCCAAGCCCGCCGACTCCGGTGCCGCCGCCACCGAGTCTTCCGCCTCCACCGAGTCCCTCTTTCCCTTTGTACGTCTCCGGATGTCGCATTTGCGAGCAGACGGACAACAACAACGACGGCACGTTCACGGAGGACGGCGACTGCGCTGGGACGCTGGACAGCCAGGACGGAGCTCACATCGACGCGGCGTGCGTGGAGGTGCAATGCGCCGACGCGGCCGAGTTCGACAGTGGGTCTGGAACGGTCTGCACCACGCTGACCGACGGCTCTCTGTGTCCGTCCGCTGTGAACGGTGTTGCTGAGAGCTGCGAATCGGCATGCAAAGCGGCATGCGAGTCCCATGTCTTGTGCACGGGATACGAGTTCATGGACGGCAGCCAGGCAAATCAGGACTCGACGTGGTGCCAGCTGTTCAACGTGCAGGTGTACGAGAAGAGCTGTGCGCCGTCCAACCTGCCTGGGGGGGACCCGTCGGTCACCGCCTACCGATGCGCGGCGGGCGACGTGGACCTCTGCGAGCTGCACGAGACCGCACCGACGAGCAACGGAAAGGCGTACTGCGACAGCTGGTGCGATGCGTGTGACGACGCGCCAAATCTATGCTACCTGTCGTGTCCGGAGGACTCGCCTCCGCCGTCTCCGCCTCCGCCGTTGCCTTCACCGCCGTCTCCGTTACCGAGCCCGCCATTTGCCTTCCAGGCGGCTGTGGCAGGGGGGTGCCGCGCGTGCGAGAACGGTGCCGCGGCTGGAACCACGACCAACCACGGGCCAACGACGTGCCTGCATCACGCCGTGCAGGCCGACGGCGACGACACGTCGCACGACGACTACGCCAAGTCGGCGGATCGCAACGGCGGGTCGGACGACGACTACGGCGTGGCCGCACAGGCGACGAACGCGCAGTGCGCGGCGGCGTGCGAGAGTCGGATGTACTTTCAGCCTGGAAACGTCTGGAACCACCCTGACTACGACTCCAACTCGTGCGACAACAACGGCGCGGGCGGAGGGCTCAGCTCGTTCTGCATTGTGTACTCTAAGACGGGATCGGGCGAGTGCACCGACGCCGACTGCATGTCCCCCAACGACCCGAGTCGCCCCCGTTCACAGCCGGTGGACGGCGACGTGTGCTACGGCTACGAGCTAAAACTGTCGAGCGAGAACGGTTGTGACACTGACGTCGACTGTCCCTCGTACTGCGAGCTGTGGACGGTGCCGTGGGCATGGACACAGGACTCGGACACCACCACGGCGTTCAGCTTCAAGTACAACTGCGTATTGAGCTCGTACGCAGAGGGGTTCGTTCCGGCGCCTCCGTCGCCTCCGTCGCCTCCGGCTGCTCCGTACGTGGCGAGGACCTGCGAGGGATGGGGTGGTGTAGGCACGCCTCAGCATTACTGCTACAGCGGCACACCGGGAGGTGGGTGTTCAGGAATCAACAACGGCTACAACAGCTACCAAGGATCGTACGAATTCATGCTGGAGGACATGGGTGATGCATCTGCGGCCAACCAGGACGGTGGCACCGACTGCCGGGACTGCATCATAGAATGCTGCCGAGAGGCGTGCTGTGACGGCGGCGTTCAGGAGATCGGTTGCGAATTCTCCTTTTCGTCGTGCGCGGGGTCCAACATACAATGTCCTGTGAGCCGGCGGCGGCTCGAGAACTCGTTCGAGATCGTGCATCTACAGACCAACGCCACGCTCGCGACCGACGCCGATGAGCACGCTCGGTACCTGGAGGCGGTGGCAGAGTTTGGCGAACCTAGGTACGGCGAAAGCGGGTTGTCCGCGTACGAGGGTTAGGATATGGGTGGGAACGTGTGTCTGCGTATTGTAAAACGACCGCTTGGGAAAATGCCCTTCGAGACTCCCTGGATTCTTGGCCCGCAGCGTCCCTGGCGCCACCCGCACCAGTACGTGATTGCGGCGGACAAGCCCGACGACGCCGACGACGCCGCGGCGGCGCCGCGATGGTCGACGGCTTCGGTGTTTGATCGGGTCGGGTTGGTGGTGACGATCGCCGGCTGGGTGCTGTGCACGAGCCTTGCGATTGCGGGAAGGCAGG